>Ga0055584_100000284_pt1 | contig 48287 bp, 32 predicted proteins | sample OSDHelmetaG_FD_58716 | JGI IMG/M metagenome (GOLD analysis project Ga0055584, IMG submission 58716) | Pelagic marine sediment microbial communities from the LTER site Helgoland, North Sea, for post-phytoplankton bloom and carbon turnover... | ecosystem: Environmental > Aquatic > Marine >...
CAAGGAACTCTGAGGAATCAGTTTGCATCTGAATCATTTTCTTTTCTGTGAGAGTCCATTGAACAGTGATTGGCCTTTATTTGGTTTTAGTTGCAATTCAGGGAGTAAGATCTCAGAGGGTATCTTTTTGATGGCGGTTTCGGGATCGCTGGAATCCATAAAGGTGGATAAATACTCCAGGAATCGAGGGTCAACACTGGCGGCATGATAGGTTGCGAAGTGAGTCCCCCCTTTAACGGTAATCAGGTGACCTTTAGGAAAGTACTGCAACATTTCTTCCGCGTTTTCATAGGGCGTTGCAAGATCAAGGGTTCCGTGAATGAGTAAAACAGGTGTCTGTCTGACAACAAGCTGACGAAATTCATCGTTGACGACAGGGGTTGGGGTCACATCTCGCGTTGCTTTATAGAACCAGTTAGGATCGCCGAGCCATCGATAGGCTGGATCTGATTCCAGTTTCTTTTGTCGATGGCCAGTGACCCCCAGACTATTATCAACGAGTGTCAGAAGTAAATTACAATGCGCGTCCTCAGGACGGTCATCGATGATCTTCGATGCTAGATACTGGTAGTTTTCCTGATAAATTTCGAGGACGAACTTTGGCCACAACTCAAGCATCTCTCGCGAATGTGAACGCGAGTTGAGGATCGGGCGCGTCAGGTAATATCGGAAGTCATCGGCTCCAATGACTACATTCGCAGGGTAACCCTTTCTTGGATGATAGCCACGGACTTTCACAGGTTGCTTTTCAAGTCGCGTGATGATGGACTTGACCGCGCCAAGGAGTCCCACTTCAGGCAAGACCACCTCCTTTGATGCGCGGGCTTCTTCTTCGATTTTGATGAAGACATTCCAAATACCCTCTGCACTGTCGTAGCCATAGTCGAGGGGTTCCGTGCCGGACAAAATCATTCGTTCAACATGAGTTGGATACCGTTTTAAATATGCCAATGCCCATTGCGAACCAAAGCTTCCTCCTCGCAGTGCGAGTTTTTCATATCCATATGCGCGCCGAATTGCATCTACATCATCGACAAGATGTAGAATGTCGTAGCCTCTCAGGTCAAACTTCAAAGCTTCATGTTTTTTGAGGTGCGCCTTGAATCCGATTGCCAGACGCCGGGATGAATTTGTAAAAGACATGGGTTTTGACCAATCACCTGGTTTCACAGTCCAGGTTGAGGGCAGGTGTTGAATGCCAGGCACACGACTATTGCCCCGTTGATTGACAATGACCACATCGCGATTTCGATTGTAGGCTTCGATTTCAGCGAACTTGTTGTAACGCTTTTGTTGCATACCGTTCTGAATGTCAGCGGTTAGGATGGCTTGACCCGGGCCACCAGGCAAAATAAATACGGGCGGGCGCCCAGTCGGTTCGCGCGCAGGAAAGCGAAAATAATGAACGGTGATCATTCGGCTGGCTGAGTCGTTTCGATTCTCGGGTACAATAATGAATCCCTGTTCGCCCCTTAGTCGTCCGTGGAAATCAAGTGACTGAATGAGTGTTGTACCGACTGCAGCTTGACCTGCGGTATTTTGTCCGTTCGCAGGAAGGATTTCGGAGAGAAGACACACCACGAGGATCAGAAAATAGAAGGCAGAACCAGTTTGGCACTTCGATTCACAAACTCGGGTCATCATCTCACTCCTTTAGTTCTCGTCTTGTGAAAAACCCGTTCAAGGCGGTTTTACAAAAAGTATCAGAATCTTGAGTAGCAAAGAAGTAGTATGCTCCAATTGATTCATTCACACTGTGTACTTTAAAGATGCCGTTAAAAGTTACGGAGTGACAATTCTCAAATAATTTGATGAATAGATCTTATTTGTTGAGCGGATACAAAAAAACAGATTTTCATCTTGTTTTGAAAGCTGGTATGTAAAAAACATGACGGGAATCTGAGTTTGTAATCGATTCAGCCGGCGCTTAGTTGGGAAATGTAGTATAAAAGGCATGTTTCCTAGGAAATTATTGATTTTAGTGTCGAACTCCGATAGAATATGTATTACTCGTAGATGGCTGATCTTTCATTGGCCCCTTCCTGATCAATCCTTCCCAAATAGCGTGATCTTATGAGTTTACGTTCCATCCAATGTCTGGTTTCTTGCCTGGCAATTTTACTTGCTGGCTCCGTTTCGGCTCACTCCGCCGAGATTCCGCTACATCAACAGATCGATTCGTTGATTGGTGTGGGAAAAACACAGTTTGAAAAAACTGCGAGCGCTCCAGCCGATGATGCCACTTTTTTGCGACGGGTGACTCTTGATTTGACGGGAACGATTCCAACTTCTGATGAAGTGCGCGTTTTTTTGGCCGATGAATCAACGGAGAAGCGAACACAATTAATCGACCGACTCCTGGCATCTCCCGAGCACGCGCGGCGGATGCAATATGTTTTTGACACGATGTTGATGGAACGCCGTCCCGATAAACATGTGCCTGCTGTCGAATGGCGGAATTATTTACGAACGTCATTTTTGAATAACAAACCCTGGGATGTGTTAGTCCGCGAAATATTATCTGTTGATGGCACAGATAAGAAAACACGTCCCGCTGTCAAGTTCCTGCTCGATCGCGAATTAAAATCAGAACTGGTCACGCGCGATTTGGGGCGTCTGTTTCTGGGGCGTGATTTAGAGTGTGCGCAATGCCACAATCATCCCAATGTTGATGATTACCTACAACGGCACTATCACGGTTTGAGCGCGTTTTTGAATCGCAGTTATCTCTTCAAGGATCCGAAAACGAAAAAAACATCCATAGGTGAAAAGGCGGAAGGACTGGTTTCATTCACATCGGTGTTTACCCAAGAGGAAGGTAAGACTGCTCCTCGAATGCTCGATTTGCCCGAAATCGTCGACCCGAAAGATGCGAAAGCAGATTATAAAGTGAAGCCGGCTAAAAATGTGCGATCGGTGCCCGTTTACAGTCGACGATTGCAACTGGCAAATGCTATGACACATCCGACGAACATTGCCTTTCGGCAAAACATTGCCAATCGGTTATGGGCGATGATGATGGGGCGTGGTTTTGTGGAACCGCTCGATATGTGGCATGCCGATAATCCACCATCCCACCCCAAGCTACTTGATCTGTTAACAAAAGAGTTACAAAAAAATGGCTACAACATGCGATTGATCCTTCGCGAACTGGCGCTGTCAAAAACGTATCAACGCAGCAGTCAAATTTCTGCAGGAGCTGAAATCGCGAAAGAAATTGATTTTGGTGTTGGTCAGCTCAAGCCACTCTCTCCCGAGCAACTTGCCTGGTCGATGATGCAGGCAACCGGTCTGACGGTTAAAACACTTAAAAGTCTCAAAGCAAAGCAGGTCAAGGCCGACCCTAAAAACGGTGCGAAAAAAACGGAAGATGCCTTGTGGCAGGAAGAAGCTTTGCACGCTGCATTAAATAAAAATGTGACGGCGTTTATTACCACATTTGGTTTTGTGGGAGCACAGAGTTCCCGCTTCGATGCGTCGGCGGATCAGGCGCTATTTTTGCGAAACGGACCGTTGGTACAATCCTGGTTGGTGCCATCTGGAGACAACCTGACCGCCAGACTCAAGAAACTCAAAACTTCTTCTGAAATCGCTGAAGAACTATATTTGAGCGTTTTTTCCCGTTTACCAGAAAAAAAAGAAACAGAAAATGTGACAGCGTACTTAAAAGACAACCAGAAACAATCTCAACAAGCTTTACAGCAACTGGTTTGGGCGGCACTTTCTTCCGACGAATTTCGCTTCAATCATTAATAATCATCTTACGCGTTCCTCCTCGAAAGTCAGAAGGATAAACGATGCGACGTAATCAAGGATGTAATCACCTGGATCATCATCTGGCTCGGCGCCAGTTTTTAGCGGGCGCCGCCGGTGGTGCAGTGGGATTAGGTTTACCTGGCTCACCCGCTACTGCAGAAAAAATCAAAGGCCAACACAAACGTGTTTTGCAAATTTACCTGCAAGGTGGTGTCAGCCAGTTGGAATCGTGGGACCCGAAGCCGGGAACGGAACATGGTGGCCCCTTTCGTGCCATTCCGACATCGGTTCCGGGTATGCATATATCGGAACTCTTGCCTTACACTGCGAAGCAGATGCATTTGCTTTCTATTGTGCGTAGTATCAACTTGAAAACAAACGACCATCGGCAGGGTCGACTGTTTATGGAGAAGGGCAGACGCGCCGGCGAGTATCCCTATGTTGGTTCGATTGCTTCAAAATATCTGGCACCTGCTAATAGCGAGCTGCCGGGTTATATTCACATTTCGACTCGCGGGCTGACCGACAGTACGTCTGCGTTTCTGGGAGCACAACACGGTCAATTGAAATTTGAAGGTGTTAAACCTCCCAAAAATTTAGCGGTACCAAAGGGTCTTGATGAAACCGCTGATGCACGCCGAGTTCAACTTCGAGATCAATTTAATCAACAGTTCAGGGTTGGGCGACCGAAATCGTTGACAGAATCATTCGATGCGTCATTCCAACAAGCCGCCAAGCTCATGGGCCGGAAAGCGTTTTTCGAGAAAGCACCCGATCCCAAAGATCTGGAACGTTATGGCAAACATGATTTTGGTCGAAACTGTTTACTGGCCAGAGCTTTACTTGAAAATGATGCGACCTGTGTCAAAGTGACACATCACGGGTACGATTCTCATGCCGAGAACTTCAATTTTCATCTCGAACAACTGGGTGAATTTGACAAAACATTTGCCATGCTGATAGATGATTTACATGAACGGGGCCTTCTGGATAGCACGCTGGTGATGGTCTATTCTGAATTCGGCCGCACTCCAAAAATTAATGTTCGGTATGGCCGTGACCACTGGGGTTCTGCCTGGTCGATTGCCCTGGGAGGTTGTGGGATTCAACCGGGGGCTGTGATCGGAAAAACTAATGAGAAGGGGACTGCTGTCGCTGATCGTGAGGTTGATGCAGGTCATCTATTCCACACTTACCTACAGGCACTTGGGATTGATTCCACGAATGATCACGATATTGCAGGCCGTTCGATTCCCATCGGGGACCCAACTGCACAACCCATCAAGGAGTTGTTGTCATGAATGTCAATCAATCCGATACGAGTGATGCCCTTGTTGCACAGAAGCCGGTCGTTGATTATGACGCCATTGATCTCGAAAAAACGCATCAGGTTTCGGAGTTCAAGCATAAGTTTCCACTGACTTCCTGCCGGGTCGATCCAACAGGAAAATATGTTGTCGCTGGTGCTCAAGATTTAGACATTCAGGTTTGGGACTTGCAGACCAAGTCTAATCGTACGCTTAAAGGTCATACCAGTTGGGTCAGGTCGTTTGATTTTTCGAAGGATGGCAGCAGACTGTACTCGGCTTGTTGGGGTGGCGATATCAAAGTCTGGAACATGGCAGACACTCAGCCGAAACCGATCATGATGATTCAGGCTCATACAGGTTCGGCACGCTGGGTACGCATTTCTCCCGACCAGAAAAAACTTGCCACCTGTGGTAATGATTTGCTGATAAAGATATGGAATGTCGAAGATGGGAAACTGTTACAAACTTTCAAGGGGCACGAACGGCATGTGTATGCTGTTGATTTTCATCCGGACGGCCAACATCTCGTTTCTCAAGATTTGATGGGTTTCATCAAAATCTGGGATATGAAAACCGGCAAGCAGGCGCGAAGTATCGATGCCACTGTGATGACTGGCTACGACAACAAATTTGCCGCCGATATGGGGGGAGCCCGCGATTTGCAATTCAGCCCTGACGGCAGCGAGCTGGCCAGCGCAGGTATTACAAAAGTGGTCAACTCGTTTGCCGGCGTGCAAGACCCGATTATCATGCTGTTTGATTGGAAAAGCGGCAAAGAGAAGGCCCAACTCAAACCCGAAAAAACGTTTCAGGGAATTGCCTGGGGTGTGCGTTATCATCCTGATGGTTTTCTAATTGGCGCTGGTGCAAATCGTAGTGGCAAAGGCGAGTTGTGGTTCAGGAAACCGGGTGAGAAAGAATTCTTCCACACAATGAAACTTTCCACTGCAGCTCGCGGGCTCGATTTACTAAGTGACGGACGGCACTTAGTAATAGCACATTCTGACGGTGCTGTTCGTGTCTACCGGATGACTGCCGAAGCGAAGCGTCCCGCAAAATCAAAATCCTGATCTAGAATGAAGAACAATTTATGCCCTTCCGAATTCCTCAGCTAGAATCTGTTTCACGTTATTTATTCGCCATAACATTTGCATTACTGGTGATTGCAAACCCGGTTTGCGGGCAAAAGATAAAACAAAAAAAGAAGCCCCAACCATTCCGCTGGGTGAATGAGTTAAAGCAGAAAATACCGGGTGTGCAACATGCGACATTTCGCAGTCCTTCCATGATGGTCGATGTCGGATACTGTATCTACCTGCCACCACAATACAGCGATCCACAAAACAGAAAACAAAGATTTCCAGTAGTCTACTACCTGCATGGTGGTCGACCTGGGAGCGAAACAAAGAGCGTGCGATTGGCGCATTTCATCAACAAACACATTTCAGCAGGTGATGTGGCACCCATGATTTATGTGTTCGTGAATGGCGGTCCGGTCAGTCATTATAATATGCCCGAACGTAAAAATGCGATGGGTGAAGATGTTTTTGTGAAGGAGTTGATCCCACACATTGACTCAACTTATCGTACGATTGCCAATCGGAAAGGCCGCGGCATTGAAGGCTTCTCGCAGGGAGGACGTGGTACGACACGAATCATGTTCAAACATCCGCAGCTATTCTGTTCTGCAGCACCTGGGGGCGCTGGTCATGCAACCGAGAAACGCATATCGGAAGAAAACGGTCAGGAAAATCCGAATTTGATATTCACCAAAGGGTATAACACGTATGATCTGGCCCGCAAGTATGCTCAGCATCCGGAGCCTCACCTTCGGATCTTGATTCATGTTGGCACAAAAGGTTTCAATTACCAAAATAATCTTGCCTATATGACCTTCCTGAATTCACTCAAGATTCCTTATGAAAAGCTGATAGTGCCAGATGTGCCACATAGCGCTTCAAAAATCTATGAGAAAGAAGGTCTCAAATTAATGAGATTTCACGTTGACAATTTTCGCGGTGCTAGATTGAAAGACTGAAATGAGAGATTAGTGATCGCTGAGATACAGAGTGAAACGATTGAGTTCATCGGTGCCATCTGCAGCTAAATAATAGAATCCTTTATCAATGTGAATCGATTGCTGGAATTGAGCCAGGGAGAAGAGAGGAAAGCTTATCGTGTGTCACTTGGGCCGATTCAGTCTGTTTGCTCTCAGCTTTCAGCTTGTGATTGTGACGATCACATGGGCTCAGCTTCCCAATCCCATACTGAAGTCGGTGTTTCCAACGGGGGGACAATCGGGTAGTACGATTGAATTGACAGTCGCCGGCACTGCTTTGGATGATGTTTCGCGATTAATTATCAGTCGATCCGACATCTTATCCGAGAAAATTGCGAAGAATCGATTTCGCGTTACTATTCCTGAAAGCGTACCCACGGGCTCCTACGATGTGCGGGTTCTCTGTCGCAATGGATTGAGTTCGCCTCGAACTTTCTTTGTTGGTAATCGATCCGAGTTACTCGAAATTGAACCAAATGAAAATCTTCAATCTTCACAAACTACTTTGACTGATGTTTCGATTAACGGACGTATCGAGAAAAAAGGGGATGTTGATGTCTTTCAGTTTTCCGCCAAACAGGGACAACGAATCATCATTGAGTGTTGGGCAGAACGGCTTGATTCCAGTCTGCGCGCAATCTTAGAGGTTTACGATTCCAAGGGTCGACGTCTGGCTGTCAATCGAGGTTTTTTTGGGATAGATCCATTGATCCCTTTCCAGGTTCCCTCGGATGGTGTCTATTTTGTCAAGGTATTTGATCTCGTCTATTCAGGTAGTTCTGACCATTTTTATCGGCTTGATATCGATTCGGGTCCGCGCATGTTGTTTACTGTTCCTGCGGTCATCCAGCGCGGGGCGACTTCACGAGTATCGATTTATGGTTGGAACCTGGGAAAGCTCAATCATAAAACGAATCAAAAAATCGTCGAGAGTAATAATATTGAACTTGAAAGACAGCGTCTCGAAGTGGGGGACGTGGAGCTGAAGATTCAATCACAAGGGAAACAAAAACATTCCATCGTGGATCATAAATATGAGCGGCTCGATTTAACAATTACACCTTCTGAAGAAAACATCTCCACTCCATTCCCCATTCGGAGACGAAGTACACAGGTTGATGTTAATGGATTTGCATTTCATAGGGAAAATTGTCATGCGCCAGTATTAATTGGTTCAACGGACGTTCCCGTCATTCGAGAAAATGGTAGACATCAGAGACCTGACACTGCCCGGGAAATATCGATTCCCTCTGAGGTTAGTGGCCAATTGATAGCGGGTGATGAGAAAGACTGGTATGCCATTCAAGCAAAAAAAGGAGAAGTCATCTGGATCGAAGCTTTTGGTCAACGGATGAATTCTCCGGTTGATCTCGACGTTCGCCTATTCGATGCTTCGGCAATGAAGACTTTGGAACAGTTTAGTGACGAAATAAAAAATATTGGTGGGAAGCAATTCAAATCAAGCCATCTTGACCCTGTAGGTAAATGGATTGTACCTGAGGATGGGCGTTATTTGATCATGATTCAAAATTTACGTGGTGGCTTAGACGATGATCCACGTCGCGTCTACCGATTTAATTTACGACGCCAGGAACCAGATTTTCATCTGACAGTCGTCTCTCACAATGAAAAACCCGCCTCGCTTAACGTGAGACGCGGCGGTCGTGCAATTTTGGATGTGATCGCTTTACGAAAACGAGGGATGACTGATTCCATTCGAGTCAGCGCGAGTAACCTCCCGCTGGGAATTCATTGCCCTGACATCTGGTTAGGACCTGAGGAAAATCGTGCAACTCTCACAGTGACTGCTGATGCCGATGCGGTTCCCTATTTTGGAAATCTCACTCTACATGGATACTCTATTCAAGCCGGAAAAAAAAGCGTGCACAGCGGAACCATCGTACGAACAGATGTGCCGAGCGGATTAAGTCGCCTTACGACAGAAATCCCTCTGGCTGTTACGGGTGACGCTCCTTTTCGAATTACTGCAGATGGACATGAAAAACGGAAGCACCATCTATTCGGCGAAATGGATATTCGACATTCTCCCGGTTCTGTTTTAGATGTGGCGGTTCAGATTGAAGGACGTGCTCCCGGCGATAGTGAAGCAGTGGATTTGATAGGAGTGGGAATTCCCAATATGATTCAAAACCAGACAGCCACCATTGCCGCCGGAAAGAATAAAGGTTATCTCAGTTTTTATCTACCACCCTATTTGCCCGTCGGTCGGTATACTATCACAGTCCAGGCTCAAGCCAATGTGATGAAGAATTCTGGCACAAAGAAGCAACAGAAACAGTCCGTCACTGTGTTTAGTAATCCGGTCACGTTTGATGTCAAATCGGCCGCTTTTATTGTCGCGGTTGATTCTAAAGCACCAGGAAAGATTCGACGTGGAGAAACGATTCAGGTGAAATATTCTGCGAAGCGTATTAATGGTTTCATCAATAAAATTCATACCGAACTCGAAGCAGCTGATACACTTGATGGGCTGCGTGTGCGGGGAGTCACTTTTGTCGGACAAAGCGATACGGGTACCCTCCAAATTATTGCGAACGATGATGCCCCTATAGGAAGACTGCCTTTCATACGATTATCGGCTGTCGGGGTTGTGGAAGAGCAACCAGTGTATCATGGAAGCTGTTTCCTTGACCTGGAAATTACCGAGTAGTTTTTTAAATTGACGATCAAAAATATATGTTCAATCTCAATAAATACTTGAATAATATAAACTGGCATTCGTTGATTGCTTTGCTGATCTTCTATGGGGTGATGCTCTTGAAGGCTGATCTTCAGGCTGCTGAGAAGACAACACAAATCAAACCAAACCAACGGGCAGAGAAAGTCTATTTCCTCACAGATGTGGTTCCTATTCTCACCAAGTTGAGTTGCAATAGTGGCGGTTGTCACGGGAAATCTACTGGTCAGAATGGTTTCAAGATTTCGTTGCTGGGATTCGATCCAGAAATGGATTATTCCGCAATTGCTCTGGAATCGCGAGGTCGGCGGATTTTTCCTGCAGACCCGGATCAGAGCCTGCTCTTGTCAAAAGCAATTGGCAGAGTTCCACATGGGGGGGGCAAGCAGCTGGAATCTGATTCTGCTGATTACAAAGTGCTTCGGAATTGGATTGAACAGGGAGCACCCGGACCAGACCCTGATGCGCCTGTGCTGTTGAGTATCAGTCTATTACCACAAGATCGAGTCTTAAAACAGAATTCCAGTGTGAAGTTACAAGTGGTCGCTCACTTTACCGGAGGCACTCAGCGCGATGTATCCCGGCAGGCGGTCTATGAATCAAATTATCCAGAGATTGCCAACGTTGATAGAGATGGACTTGTCACAACACAATCTCGTGGTGGGATTTTTGCAGTGATGGCTCGCTTTGGGGATAAGATCGCGGTGTTTCAAGGTGTCGTTCCCTATCAGACGATAAAAATCCCGCGCGAAGAAGAATATCCGTCTACTCAAGAACTTACGAAAGTAGATCAGCATCTGGTAACACAATGGAAAAAACTGGGTATCGCGCCTTCGCATCATGCTGACGCTTCCACTTTTATCCGTCGTGTGACGTTAGACATCTGTGGCACTTTACCCACAGCTGACGAAGTCATCGATTATCTTGCTGATCAAAGATCAGACAAACGGCAGAGGTTAATCAATCGACTGCTGGAGCGTCCTGAATACGCCAGTTATTTTGCTTTGAAATGGGCCGATATTTTACAAAATCGTGGAAGTGGTTATTCGACCAGAAAACAACGGTCTGGAACGATGCTTTTCTCTTCATGGATTCGCGATTCCATTTTCTCCAACAAGCCCTATGATCAATTTGTTTCAGAAATTCTCACTGCCACGGGAAGTCAGGCAGAGAATCCCGCTGCTATCTGGTATCGTTCCGTCAGAACGACTCCCGGTTATGTGGAATCAATCGCGCAATCATTTTTGGGTGTCCGGATTCAATGTGCTCAATGCCATCACCATCCCGCTGAACGCTGGAGTGAAGATGATTACTATTCGTTCGCTGCCGTTTTCAGTCGTGTGGGTCGCAAGGGGGGATTTGCTGATGCTGAAGTACCGACGGATGAAATCATTTACCTGAAAAACAAAGGTGAAATACGAAATCCGCGGACGCGCAAACTCATGCAACCTCGTCCATTAGGAGGGCCGGACTTTACAATTTCGCGTTTTGAAGATCCGAGGCATCGTCTGGCGAAATGGATGACGAGTCCGGAGAATCCATTTTTTGCCCGTACGATGGTGAATCGAATGTGGGGGCACTTTTTCGGTCGTGGAATTATTCATCCGATTGATGATGCCCGCAGTACGAACCCACCTACGAATCCTGCGCTGATCGATGAATTGGCCCGTGATTTTTCAACCAATGGCTATGATGTTAAACGGTTGATTCGAGTGATAACAAATTCGTATGCATACCGGCTCAGTTCCGTTCCTAATCAATCGAATACCGCGGATACACAGTGTTTTGCACGCTATTATCCCAAACGACTTTCAGCTGAAGTTCTCCTGGATGGCATCAGTCAGGTATTAGATGTTCCGACCATCTTTCCTGGTGGACCGGGCCAATTCCCAGAGGGAATGCGGGCTGTCAATTTGCCAGACGAAAATGTTCGTCTGAACTTTTTAGACGCATTTGGACGTCCTTCGCGTACTTCTGCCTGTGAATGCGAACGAACGGATGCCCCCGCATTGTCCCAGGCGCTTGAATTGGTCAATTCGAAAGAGATTCAGCGGAAAATGACGGATAAAAACGGGTACATCGAGAAGTTGGGGGCGAATACGAAACCTCATTCAGAAAATGTACGCGCTATTTTTCTAAGAACGTTGTCTCGAACTCCTCGAGAGGCAGAAGAAAAAATTGCAGTTGAATATCTCAAAGCCGAACAAAGCAGACAAGAGGGATACCGATCATTTTTATGGGCGCTGTTGGCAACGAATGAGTTCATGATGAATCACTGACAGTTTGCTTTGTAATTGGCTCAGCAAAAATACACACACTTTGGAGACCTTGTTTATGTTATCGGGTTCAGGAACACGATACTCGCATGGTGACGGATTCAACCGTCGCAATTTTCTTCAGTTTGGAGCGCCTCTGTTGGGACTGGGGCTTTCTGATTTGTTGAGACTACGTGCATCGGCTAAAGAGACAGCCCGACCCAAAACGAAGAAATCTTTGATTGTGTTCTGGACCAATGGAGGTATGAGTCAACAAGACACGTACGATATGAAACCGAGCGCTCCTGCTGAATATCGTGGCATGTATCGACCAATTTCAACTTCGGTATCTGACATTCAGGTGACAGAACGCTTTCCTTTGCAGGCGAAAGTCATGCATCAGATTTCACAAATCAGGTCAGTCCATCATGAAAACGGCATTCATGCCCCTTCTGCGCACTGGATGCAAACGGGTTACTTTGGTCCTACGCTGGCCCGCAATGCCGCACAAAAACCATCCTTTGGTTCTGTGATCTCTCGCACTATGGGCGCTCATTCGGAGCATATACCACCCTATGTAACAATTCCCAAGTCTGAAGCCTTTGGTTATCAGGGCGCGGTCTATCTGGGGAAATCACACAACCCGTTTGAAGTGGGAACCGATCCGAATTCCAAAAACTTCAAAGTCCCGAATCTGGCTCTTCCTCAAGGGTTGACTTTGAAGAGTGTCGAATCGCGGCGTGAATTGCTTAAAAAGTTTGACACACTGAATCGTGAAGTCGACAAATCGGGAGTGATCGAAGGCTTGGATTCATTTAAGGCGCAAGCGTTAGAAATGGTGACGGGCGAACGCGTTCGTAAAGCATTCGACTTGAGTAGCGAGGACACCAAACTCCGTGATCAGTATGGACGGCACCAATACGGTCAAAGTGCTTTATTAGCCAGGCGACTTGTCGAGGCAGGGAGTACTTGTGTAACCGTCAATACGGGATATTGGGACCATCATAATGAGATTGAGAAGGGCCTTGAAGAACACCTGCCTCCTTTGGACCGTGCGATAGCCACGCTGATACAGGATCTCGATCAAAGAGGAATGCTGGATGACGTTTTGATATTTTGTGCAGGTGAATTTGGTCGAACGCCGATGATGAATGGCCATGCCGGCAGGGATCACTGGTCAAATTGCTTTACAGTGATGTTTGCCGGAGGTGGCGTGCGGGGAGGCCGTGTTGTGGGAGCCAGTGAAAAATTTGGTGGCGGAGTTTTAGAACGCAAAACCTCGCCTATGGATCTATTGGCAACTATCTATCAAACGCTGGGGATTCCGCTGGATACGCACTTCGACGATGCTTCCGGTCGTCCTACCAGCATCGTCGATACGGGACAACCCATCCGCGAACTATTTTAATTTCCTTCTGCGAGAGTTCCGTAATCAATGTATGCATTCTGCTTTTGTTCGATCGCAATCAAAGGTTTTTGATTACGATCTGATTTTGGTGCCAGCCCTAATTCACTTGGTGCATTGAGTTTGATTGATTGAACCGTTCCCAGCTCATTAACGGTTATTTTGGCATAACCATACAGATGACATTGCAACTTCAATTCAAGCAGCTCATCACGAACAATAGCATAACTTACACTCACTATCGCAAGAGTAAACAACAGACTTACTTCGAGCACTGTTCTCATAATTGGCCCATTTCTGAAAATACTTAGTGCCTGTTTTCATCTAGTTCTGTTCAATTACTCACATTCTGAACAAGTCATACCAATTCGTCAAAGAAAAAATAATAATTTTCTCGCTGCTTTTCATATGCATGCCTCTAAAAAAATGATTTTGTTACCGGTCAGTTACTTTATCAATTGCAAATCGAATAATTAGAAAAGTCAGGAGGCAAAGTCCTGCATCGTGACTAAAGTGGAGCGTATAACAGGGGCGATTCTCTTTTTCTTGACTGTGCTGAGATGCTGTGCGCCACTTATGAAATATTATGATGCAGTTCTCACTGACCATGGATGAGTTACTTTTTTGTGCTTGTGCACATTGGTGACGGAGATTTATCTCTGAGATTTCATTTATTTTGGGTAGAATACATATGTGACCAGAAAATTCTGCTGGCGCTGTTAAGCGTTTATTGAACTGGTATTTTGGGCCAGTTTCTAAAACTACCCTGGAGCCACAAGCTATGAGGCCTTTGAAATTGATTCATCATGCGAGTGAGAAAATTGAATTTTTGGCACGAGGGTTGCGGTCTTTTGTGTCCAGGTTGGTGGTTTCTTTTTAACAACATGTGAGATATTGATGTACGAGCCGACTAATATCGATTTACTGGTCGTGGATGATAATGAAGATTTTCGTGGTACCGTTGTAAGAAGGTTCCACCGCCGGGGATTGGCAGTTGAGGAAGCGAGTTGTGGGCAGGCTGCCTTAGACCTTATTCAACAGCGTGAATTTGATGTAGCCATTCTCGACATGGTCATGCCAGATTTGACCGGTTTGGAAGTTCTTGAAAAGTTAAAAGAGACTCAACCGGAGTGCGAAGCGATCTTACTGACGGGGCAAGGCACGATCGAAAGTGCAGTCGAGGCGATGAAACTTGGTGCTTACGATTATCTGACGAAACCTTTCCCTCTTGCTGAACTGGAAATTCTCATCCAGAAAGCATATGAACGAAGACAGCTCAATAAAGAGAATCGTCAGCTCAAAGCACTTTTAAAACGCTCAGAGCCAAAATGGGATATGATCGGACAATCATCCGCCATGCTGGATGTTTACCGACTGATTGAACGCGCGGGCCCTTCCGATAAGTTTTTGTTAATTCAGGGCGAAAGTGGGACGGGCAAAGAATTAGTTGCCCGGGCATTGCATTCCAGCAGCTCCCGATCCGAAAAGCCGATGGTGGTAATTAATTGTGCCTCCATGTCAGATTCACTGATTGAGAGTGAGCTGTTTGGTCATGAGAAGGGAGCCTTCACAGGTGCTGTTTCTGCCAAGTCGGGTCTGTTTGAAGTGGCCGATGGTGGAACATTGATGATCGATGAAATAGGCGAGATGCCCGCGTCCATGCAGGCAAAATTATTACGCGTATTAGAGGATGGTTGGATGCGGCGGGTTGGCTCGGTACAGGAACGTCGAGTCAATGTTCGTTTGCTTTCGGCAACGAATCGTGACTTGAAGGAAGAGGTGGAAGCAGGACGATTTCGCGAAGATCTTTACTATCGAATTAATGTGATGACAATTGAACTACCTCCTTTGAGAATCCGAACAGGAGACGTTGCCCTGTTGACCTCGTCTTTTTTAGGTCCCGACTGGAGTATTGAAGAGTCTGCATTACCTGCTCTAGAGAGTTTCTCCTGGCCTGGGAATGTACGTCAATTATCGCATGTGATTGACCGGGCAAAGATTCTCGCCGAAGACAATATAGTTCGGCTGTGTGACCTTCCTGCTGAGATTACCGAAAGCCTACGCTCTCCTGCTTCGGGTGAAACGCAGGGGTCTGAAGACTTTCATTATGACAGGTTGGATGATCTTGAACGAGAGAAGGTGCTGGAAGTTCTAAAACGGGAAAGGGGCAACAAAGCTCGAGCCGCAAGGACTTTGGGAATTACTCGACGGAGTCTATACCGATTAATTCAAAAATACGATCTTACGGATGCCATCGAAAAAATCCTCGGGCTCCAGACCGATTAGAGCAAGTCAGTCCTTCCTCTGGCTATTCTGGGCTCCTCTCAATTGAACGTGGAACGAACTCCCGACCCCCAATTTCGACTCGGCCCAAATTTTCCCACCTTGATGTTCGATGAGGCTTTTTGCGAAATAAAGTCCCAGCCCCGAACCTTCATGTCCCTGGTGCATTTGTAATCTTCGAAACGCCGTGAAGATTTGCTCGAGTTCCTCAGCAGGAATCCCGGGGCCGTTATCGGTAATGGTAATAATGAAATCACCTTCGCTGGATTTAGCGGAAATTTGAATTTGTCCAGGAACTTTATCAATGTATTTTTCTGCGTTGGAAATCAAATTGTAAAAGGCTTCCCGTAACTGAATTTTGTTGCCTAGAACAACTGGCAACGGTGAGGCAACATCGACATTAAAGCTGTTTTCACTAATGGCCTGACTCATACGGCTAAGGACTTCAGAAATGACTTCGTCGATCGAAACCTCATCATTTGCGTCATCGATTTGAGTTTTGATTGAGACAGACAGTAATTCATCAATCAGGCCGCTCATCCGGAAAGCAGTTTGGCGCGCCTTGCCGATGAGTTCAGCCGCCTCTTCAGGCATTTGATCACCAAATTCATCGAGTGCTTCCTCACACAAATTGGCAACCGTCCCTAGCGGTGTTTTCAAATCATGCGAGGTTAACCGGGCGAATTGTTTGAGCTCGTCATTGGCTTTCCAAACCATGCTCAGTGCTCGCCTGAGATCAGTACTTAGCTGACCAAAGTAACTTTCAAGGGTGAGCCCGATATCGAGAAACATGGCTTTGATGACGGAAAGAAAGTGTTCGGAATAGTCTTCTTGCTCAAAATTACCAGCTTCAAACTGATGGAGCAGGTGTTCTATGAACTGAAAATGCGATCCGAGGAAAAATAAGGGTTCAATTCCTCTTTCCGCATGCGTGCGGCCAATGCTTTTGCGACGTTCGATGAACTCTTTGTCCCAATTTGCATTAAGCAATGATTCCCAATGTAGTATTTGCAGCTCTTTGAGTTTCTGGACGACCTGTGGATCTTGCAGGAATCGGGCTGTTTCATCAAAAGAAAGCAAGTGGGCATAGAATGTGTCAGCAAATAAATTGGCGCTTGAACGAAAGAGAGGTCGTAATTCGTGGAGCCGGGCCGAGTCAACTTCGGTCAACTTCAAAAACGCAAGATAGTTTGCCAGTGCTTCATAATCCGCAGATGAATCAGGTTGCAGATCCATTCAATCGCCTCTCAAATAGTTTCAACATTAACTACCGTATATTATTGATTTGATACTAACAAATTTCTGGTAAATATTCTGCTAACAATTGCGAAATCAAATCCATTCTGAGCAGGAACTGTTGAACCAGCCAGGGAACGTGCTGCGGATTGTGCGGAGAAACGAGATCGCTATTTTTCAATCAACTGTGGGGCAGGTGGCTTAAGCTGAAAAACGCGTCAAATGATGGGGGGGCAGACGGGGGGAATTATAGGGCACCGACAAAAATTCCTTCTTTGTGATCAGCCAGGCAGATCGGAAAGCCATAATTATTGTCTTAGACTGGATCGAGTCTCTGGAACTTAATAGATCATAACCATCCATTACAGTTTGGGTATCTTCCGTTTTCCATCGGGCAGTGATTCTTCCAGCTTCTTCTTCAATTCCTCTTTTTTCTGTTTTTCCTTGAGGAATCGTTCGAATTTCTTTTTGGCTTTCTTTTGTTTTTCGGTTAGTTTTCCCAAAGGAACTTTATCCCAAGGAAGTTTTTCTCCCTCGGGAGGGATGATGAAAGTTTCCTGCCATTTGAAAGCGAGGGGGAATTCCAATTCTTGCTGCGCGACTACGGCCCAAGGGGTTCCCGGGTGCTCCTCCACTACCCGTTTAAGGTACTGTCGAGCCAACTCGATATCCTTAATCTCGACAGTCTTTCTATATGCTTTAGCAGATGCTTCTGGTTTTTTGTCAGGATCTTGATTGTTCGGTGCGAGTGAAGTTCCCAACAAACCGACCAGTTCCCAGGCATTCGTCGTTCCGTCCTGGCAAACCTTTGGTTTGGAATACATTTCATTGAGTAATGGAATCGAGTTGAACAACCGAACGCGATTTGCCAATATCTGGCCCATTAATAAATCGTAATGGGCTTGCCATCGTTTCGAGGTTTCCCGGTCTCGAAACTGTTCCACAGTTCTTAACTCAACTAAAGTGCGGTCGAGGAACTCGCTGATTTTTTGTAATGAACGTAATTCATCGCGGACATCGAATTGGATTCCCGCTGCCAGGAATTTTGTCTTAGGTTGAATACCAGCGGTCGAACTGGCTTGTGCCACCTTAAGAACTGCTTTGCGAATGGGGCTTTTGTTAATCAAATTATGATATTTGGCTACTGAGACATAATCGGGAGTATGTTCCAGCATGTCGGTTACTTCAAAATGGGGACCAGGAATATTGCCATCATTGAACATGAAGTAGATACCGTTACTTTCACGGGTGAGTCGCGCCAGAGCATACGGGCCAAAACCAGAGGAAAACAGGGCATTTTTCAATTTAGGATCCCAGCGTGGAACTCTTACGTTTTCAATCATTAATGATTCTGGCCCCCGTTCGACAGGGAGGTACAGGACATCTTTGGTTTTTTCATCGGTCCATTTGACATTCATCTGGTTGCGTCCAAATGGCGAAACGGGCCCCATCACAAACACGGTTGCTTTGGTTCGTTTGACTTCATTGATCGTAGAATCCAGAATCGAAAAGTCGTTTCCACTTTCGTCGGTGAGTACAATCAGCAGAACCTGATATCCCTTCACATGAAATTTACGGTATTCAAATGCTGTTTTTTTAATCGCAGAAAAAACGTTCTCAATACCCGAATCGTCGGGGGGAATATCTCGCACGGCTTGCATGATCTTCCGGCGGTCAGCGGTGGGTTCGGCTGTCATCAGTTTTGACTTTTCACCAAATGCGACGACTCCGGTTAACAGAGTTTCTGAATGTTCTTCCGCGAGTTCGTCTAACTCGGCATAAACCCGGTCGAATCGTTGAATGACTTGTTCTCTGCGAGATCGCAAGCTTCCCGAAGCATCCATTAACCAGGCGACAAGGACCTTTCCTTCCTTTAATCGGCTGATGATTTCCACTGTAATGCGATCAACGGCGCCGATATCTCCTTCTGTATTGACGAATTCTCCTTCCATGCCTTCAACAATTTCGCCCATGTCCATTTCATCTAAAGTGACCGCCATCGGAGCGGGCTCCATATCACGATCGATCATTTCTTCGAGCGGGTCACGTTTACCATCGTTAGAATTAATTTTTTCTATAATGGTTTTCGACTCAACAAGGGCAATGGGAACTTTTTCATTGATGTTCCAAATGTCTTTCTCTTGATCAACCAATTTTGTGAGGTCAGTGTCCTTCTCATCAATCATAAGCGAATTGATGAGAACTTCCGGCTCTTGAAAATCGAAGCTTACATATACAAGAGAGCAAATAGTCAATGCCAGGCAATGAATGCCAAACGACCCCCACCACCCCCAGAACTTACTGTCGAAGATTTCTTTAGCTGAGGTGGGAATGGATACCAAGACTGCTACCAATTGATTTCCCAGCTCTACTGTTGCTGAAGAGGATCCCGCACCAGGTTTTCGAAAATTTCTTCGGCGAGACATTTGGGACATCTTCCTGTGCGACTGATCACAAATTGGGTTACCGAACGACTCCTTACTTTATACATAAGCAGATTACGTGCCAGATGTCGGTCAGAAGAGGGCGGAATCCGGAATAGGCTAAATCGAGACCGATAATCAGATCCTTTCTTTTATTCCCTCATTTGGTGGGGAAATCACTCTCAATTTGTGGCATTCAACTGTGCGGAACCGCACGCTTACGTGCGTTTGAGCCCGTTGTTTTTCCTACTGGAAGTCCTGAATATAGCAAGAGTTTGTTATTCTGGATCGAATTGTCATATTTAGGGAAATGGGCACGGCAGATGCTTTGAAATGTAGTAGAGCGAGGAAAAGACGGATTCAACCTTCGATCTCACTTTTGGGATGCGCTGAACGACTCTTTTGTTAAGAGAATATAAATGGATGAAACTTTTTTTGCTTGAGGAGAAACTACCATGCGAGTCTTATTGCGTCTCCGCCCATTGGTGCTAATGCCTTTGGGTATCTTGTTGTTTGTGTCGTTCTTGCTTGCCTCGGGTCAAGAAGGCAAAGAGGCAGCCCCCGAGGGTACTTCTAAATTTGGTCGCGAGGCGCGTGAAGGAACACCGGCCTTGAATCGTGACCCCAAGAAACCGTTATCCGAGAGAGAGAAAATCCACCATGTTCTCAGTCGTTTTGCGTTCGGCGCCACTGCTGAGATGATTGATGAAGTTGAAAAGATCGGATTAGAAGAATGGTTTAATGATCAGCTAAAAGGAGACGCTGATGAACCTCGCGTTCTCCAGGCTCATCTGGCCAAGCTTGATACATTGACGATGTCAAATCAGGAGCTTGTACAAAAATACAATCCCATTATTCCCAAAGAACTTTCTCTGGCCAATCGGCTGACTCCCGAGCAACGTCGAAAACGAGGAGAGTTATTGAGGACAAGATACATTCCTAGACAGCAATTGAAGGATGCTGTGCTGCTGATTGCCATCTACAGTAATAACCAACTCAAAGAATCGGCTTGCGATTTTTGGCGGAATCATTTCAGTATTGACGTGAGCAAAGGTTCGGTTCGGTATTATGCCACGACTTACGAGCGCGACGTGATTCGGGCCGAGGCGTTAGGTACCTTCAGGGATATCCTCAATAAGCAAGCACGTCATCCTGCCATGTTGGTCTTCCTCGATAATTACATCTCGCGGGCAACTCCGGCTAAAGAACTGCTGGAAGCCGCTCAAAAAGAATTCGCAAAGTCTCGCGATTATGGTATGGCTTTAGAAGCTGTCGACATTGCCAAAATGCGAGGACTGAACGAAAACTACGCTCGCGAATTGATGGAGCTGCACACTTTAGGTGTCGACAATTACTACACGCAAGAGGATGTGATAGCTGTAGCGGAAGCTTTGACCGGTTGGACGGTTAAACAAAATCGTAATGAGGCTATCGAGTTTGAGTTCAAGCCAGACATGCATGCTTCAGCAGCTCGTCGCGTTCTGAAAGTTCGTATTCCAGCAAATCCTCGCAATCCAGAAGCAGAAGGGCAACAAATTCTGGACATGCTGGTGAAACACCGTGGGACTTCAGAATTCATCGCTTACAAGCTATGTCGTCATTTTGTAAATGACAGCCCTTCACAGGCGATGGTCAACCGGGTTGCCAAAGCGTTCCGACGAAAGAACCAGACCGACTTCAAAGAAACCTACAAGGCTATTTTGAAGGACGAAGACTTTTTCAATCCAGAAAATTACCAGGCAAAATTCAAACGACCGTTTGAATATGCAGTGAGTGCCTTACGTGTGACGAACGCCGAGATTGATTCCACCGCGGGAATTCATAATGCGTTACTTTCACTTTCTGAACCACTTTATCAATGTGAAGATCCGACCGGCTATTACGACCAAGCAGATGTTTGGCGCGATCCCGGCGTGATGGCCGCCCGGTGGCAATTCGGTGTCGGAATCGGCATGGGGTGGATTCCGGGAGTACGTATTCCTGATTCCTATTGGTCAGATTTAGAACCCAACAATCCGTTGCAGTGGAAAGAAGTTCTTTCCAAACGCATTTTGCCGATGGGACACACCGAGCAAACCGATAAAGCACTTGAAAAAGTGATCGCCAAATATGCCCGGTTTAATCCAAAGCCAGAGCAACTGGGGCGTTACATTGTTGGTATTTTGCTGGGCTCACCCGAGTTCCAGAGACAGTAAACAAGGTGAATTGAATCAATCCAAACAATAAATCAGTTTCCAACGAAACGGAGTAAAAGCTATGAAACGTCGAGAATTTTTAAAGAATGCCAGTGTCGGAGCAATCTCAGCATCCGCTGGTCTCTCTAGCTCGCAAAACTTGTTTGCTAATCAAAAGCAGGCTGGGCGCGGAAGCAAGCTATTTGCGAACCCTGTCGTTGTTGTGATCTACCTTCGCGGTGGACAAGACCAGTTAAATACGTTTGTGCCTTATACAGACAAAACGTATTACAAAATTCGTCCTACGATTGCTATTCCGAGGGATGAAGTTGTCAAGTTGGATAACCGCTGGGGACTGCATCCGGCAATGAAACCATTGAAGAAATATTTTGACTCTGGGCAATTCGCTGCCGTCATCAACAGTGGTTCTCCACATCCGACACGAAGCCACTTTGATGCCCAGGACTTCATGGAATATGGTGCACCCGGCTTACGCACGATCCGTGATGGTTGGCTGAATCGTTATCTCTCGGCAACAGCGAATCCGCGAGGTGAAGACCCCAATCGTTTGCGCGGTTTAGCCATGCAGGAACGCCTTCCCCGCTCAATGCGAGGTTCTGCATCTGTTGTAGCGGTCCCTCCCAATCTTCGGGAGATCGATGAAGTACTTGACCTGTTTGAGGATTTCTATCAAGGTGGCGATCCGCAAGCGCTCTCCTCAACCATTAAGTCTGCGACAAAAAACCAATCTGGTACAACGTCGCGTAAAAGTTTGCGAAGTTCGCAACGTAAACAACAGACTTCAGGAATCATGGCCGATCCGGTGATGGCTTCTGGAATACAAACCGTTCAAGGTCTTCGCAGGCTGAGGGAATTGCTGTACGGAAAGGATAACAGCACTTACAAAAGCAGCCGGTCTGCACCTGTTGAAGGCGCTGCCGTTCAAGAGTATCCGGGTGGTTGGTTTGCCAGCCGTCTGAAAGCATTGGCACGTGTCATCAAGGCAGATGTTGGTTTGCAGGTGGCAGCCACTGATATTAACGGCTGGGACCATCACATAGGGCTGGGAAGTACCGATGGTGCTTTAAACCGTATGCTGGCATTCCTGTCCGAAGGTCTGGCAGCCTTCATGGAAGACCTGGGACCCGATCTCGATAGAACCCTGATCGTTGTTTCAACAGAATTTGGCCGAGTGGCGAAAGAAAATGGCAATGATGGTTCTGATCACGGACACGGTGCCGCTACGTGGTTACTGGGTGGTCGCGTAAAGGGAGGTCGTATTTACGGAAAATGGACCGGTTTGGAACCCAGTGAGTTGTTTCAAAAACGCGATCTACAAGTGACGACCGACTTCCGCGAAATTTATGCGGATGTGTTGCGTGAGCATATGAACTTTGAACTGCCTGCAGGATTCTTCCCAGAATATACACCATCGGCAAAAGGGCTGGGACTGTTTGCTTGATGGAGTTTGGGAAAAATTAGTCGGGGGACCAATGTGTGATTCTGAGTTGTTTGAAGAACTGGAACTGTTGCCATGAGAATCCTTGTTTTCTGTATCAGTATATTGCTGACAGGCTCTCTAATCATAGCTTCGTTCCAGACTCTTCAAGCAGCCCAGACCACTGAAGACCGGCGTGCAATGACACAGCTTCGAAAAGACCTTGATAAAGTCTCATCGGTGATCCGTAAAAAACAGTTCGACGAAGCAGAAAAAATGATTCAAGACGTAGAGGAGCGTCTGAAAAAACTAATCAAGCAAAGGGAAATTCCTGAGACCAGCAAGTCAGTCTTGTTTTTAAAGAAAGCGATTTCTCAAAAAAGACACTTATTGGCATACCGAAAAGATCCGGTAGCAGCCAAAAAGAAAGCGACCACTGTCAGCTTTGTAGAGCATGTCGCCCCCATTTTCTATTCGCGATGTGTCAAATGCCACGCCGATGATCCCGGCGGAAAATTACATCTCGATACTTTTGCCGGCATGAAGCGTGGCGGAGAAAGTGGTCCGTTATTGTCGGCAGGATCTGCTTCTCGCAGTCTGATACTTGCGAGACTGACCGCCCATGAAAAATTTCGCATGCCTAAAAAAGGACCACCTTTGAATTTAAGGGAATTAAATATTTTAGCATTGTGGATCAACCAGGGGGCAAAATATGATGGCAAGGATGAAGACGAGGAGCTTGCCGAACTATTGAAACCTAAAGTTAAGCTTCCCCCTTTGAAATTCGCTAAAGCAACCGGGAATGAAAAAGTCTCATTCAAACGAGATATTGCTCCTTTCCTTGTAGATTATTGTCAGAGATGTCATCAGGGGAAGGATCCAGGCGGCGGTTTGGTCCTGACAAGCTATGAAACTCTGATGCGCGGTGGAAAGAACGGTCCGGCTGTTGTCAGCGGAAAACCCGAACAAAGCAAAGTTTTTAGTCTGATGGCTAGCTTTGACGAAGCCAACCGCATGCCCCTTGAAGGAAAAGTGAAGAAGAAAAATTTTGATGACTTGAAGACCTGGATTGAGGAAGGGGCGAAGTATGATGGCGAAGACCCCCGGCTCACGCTACGGGCATTGAACCCAACCGCCGATGAAGCTCTCGCAACGGAAGTGAAAGAATTCTCTGGCGAACAATTTGTCACATTTCGGCGGGAGCGGTCAAAATCACAATGGCAACAAACCTTTTCCGATACGAAACCGCAACTGCTGGAACATGATGATTTTCTGTTTTTAGGTGACGTGGATAACGAGCGAATCGCAAAAGTGGAAAAATGGGCAGTCGAACATTTACAATCACTTCGAAAACTATTTTCTCTGGAAGAGGGCAGTTCTGTCTGGAAAGGCAAACTCACGGTTTTCGTTTTAAAAGACCGATCCAGTTTTGAAAAGTTTCACGAAACGGTATCCGGGTATCGTGTATTTGATGATATTGCAGGGAGTTCGCACGTAACGGAGTCGTTCGTTGATGCTTACCTTGTTCTTCATGATATCGGTGATAAATCGAGCGATTTGACGCCCGCCTTACGAATTAATCTGGCTGACCAATTAACCAATGCATTCCTGGCGACCACAGATGCCAGTTATCCTGAATGGTTCAGCCTCGGGCTTGGGCTTGGGATGGTGTCAATCAAAGCGGATCGTAGAGATGCTTATTTCACAAAGCTTCGTGAAGCGACGGTCGAATCGATTCAAAAGTTGGACAAAGCGGAGGACGTATTTCGGGATGGGGCATTTTTCTCAGCCGATGATACGAGGCCGGTTGGATTTTCACTTTCCCAGTTTTTACTGAAACGGGGGGGCGAAAAGAATATGGCAGCGCTCATAAAAACGATGGAAAATGGCGGCGAAATTAGGAATTCTCTGAAGGCCGTCTATGGATCCAACCTGCAAACTATCGCGAGATCATACTTTGCGTCTTTGAAGGTCAAACGAAAAATTCGTAAATAAGTTTCCACATGAATGAATCGAACATCCGGATGAAACCGCATCATGCCGCAATAACAGCTGTTTGGATTCTTGCCATGCTATTCGGCATGTACTCCGGACCCTGGAGTAAAAAAGGGGTAAGCGGTTCGAACAGAGCGCCAATACATGATGAGAATTTTCACATGCACGATCCGTTGCACGATAACGGAAAAGTGAGTATGGCGGGTCAGTTTCATCTCGAACTCATCAGCCATAAAGATGGCAAACATCGAATGTGGGTTTCAAACGCTTTTCGGCAGGAGATGGATCCTGCCGGGTTCCACGGTGTCCTGAAAATTGAATCGCCTGATGGTCATGTCCATTCATTTCCATTCGAGCGCGTTGGGCGAAGTAAAGAACTGATTGCCCAATCACATCCGTTAAAAGGACAAGTCTGGCTGACGATTGATGGGATGTTGGGGCAATCGATTCCGTTTCATAATGTCAAATTCTTTTGGGATCATGGTTCCGAAATGATCGAACATAATACTCCCTTGGGACTTGATTCCATGCTTCCGGTTCCGATTAATAATCCCATGACTGCTGAGAAAGTAGAGCTGGGACGGGAGCTGTTTTTCGACACGCTGTTGAGTGTCGACAATACGGTTTCCTGTGCAACCTGCCACCGCCCCGACTATGCATTTGCTGAACCATTAGCTGTTTCAAAGGGTGTTGTTGGTCGAACAGGACAACGAAATACTCCGACCGTATTGAACACGGCGTATCTTCGGTCACTGGCCTGGGACGGAAGAGCTCCCTCGCTTGAGGAGCAGACGGTCGACCCACTGTTTAACCACGTCGAGATGGGCATGGAGGATGAAAAGTCTCTTTTAGGTCGGTTGGAATCCAAATACGGAGAACGGTTTCAGCAGGCTTTTGGTGGTCCTGCGACTCTTGCAACCGTCACTCAAGCGATCTCCTGTTTTGAGCGAACATTACTTTCAGGGAATTCAAAATTCGACCGTTTTGAGGCAGGGGATCAGGATGCCATCCCCGCTTCAGCACAGCGTGGTCGCTCACTATTCTTTGGAAAAGCTCGTTGTGGCAATTGTCATATTCCGCCTTTGTTTACCGATCACAAGTTTCATCATTTGGGCGTTAGCTGGACCGGAAAATCATCAGACGATCGCGGACGTTTTGAAGTTACCGGAAACGAAAAAGACCTGGGGGCATTCAAAACGCCGTCGTTGCGAGATGTGAGTTTGACTTCCCCATATATGCACGATGGTAGTATCGATACGCTGAGAGGTGTACTTGAATTTTACAATCGTGGCGGGCAAGATACCCCGCATCGCGATTCGCTGTTAAAACCATTGGATTTATCTTTGGAAGAAATTAACGATCTGCTTTCATTCTTAAAAACACTTGAAGGACAAAAAATTGACATTATAAATATGACTCCGAAATCAATTCTCAACGGAAACAAAACTCCATGATAGAAACGACAGATTCTCTGCTGGCCCATGTCAGTTATATTGTAGATCCGGAAAAGCTAAAGGCATTGGCGGGTACCGATTGGGAATTTTTGCTTTCGCCCTTGTATGATTCATTTTATCTAACATTGATCATTGTTACTTTAGTGGTGGTGGTGGGATGTTTCATGACGGGAGAGCTGGTACGCCCGTTGCGTGATTCTTGCAGGAGCCTACACAACAGGTTGTTAGGTTATCGAGAATTTATTCCCCTGGTACTGCGGGTTTCTTTAGGGGTTTCGTTAATCGTTGCCGGAACCAAGCAGGCGATTTATCTTCCCAATGTTCCCGGCGATGCGGTCAGCACTCTGGAAGTGGTGATTGGATTCTTTTTATTAGTGGGCTTTATGGTTCGCCTGGGTGGATTATCGGCATTAGCTATTTATTTCTACGGTCTTTCAAACAGCCACTATCTCTTAGGGACAATGGAATCTGCGGCTGCAGCTGTGTTGGTTCTTGCCTATGGTGGAGAACGCCCCAGTGCAGATCATCTTCTCAATTTCGATCTACTAGGTACGTTATTAAAGACTTTCTGGAAGAAATTACAGGAGAATACCGGGCTTATTCTGCGTTTGTCATTGGGCTCAACGTTGATCTGGTTGGCTGTCACTGAAAAAGCATTTAACCCCCGAGTGTCAGAAGCAGTCGTGATTGATTTCAATCTCGAAAATGTAATACCCGTTAGTTCCGCCATGTGGGTCTTCTCGGTTGGTATGATCGAGTTTGCTGTCGGCTTAGTTCTGATTCTGGGATTTTTCACCAGGACGTTCTCCATCATTGCCTTTTTGGTTCTGACGCTGTCATTTTTCTATTTCAAAGAGGAGGTGGCTGGCCATGTTACCTTCTTCGGATCATTACTGGTTTTGATGGTGACCGGAGCAGGGCGTTTCAGTATCGACTCTTATATTACCAAACAAACCCGTCAGGCCAGTGGTACTGAAGAACCATACGTATTAGAGTCATAAGTCATTCGGAGTGAAGAACCGTGCCTACACATAGGAAGAAAACACAGTCATTACCGAACCCAAAGGCCAAAGGAAAACCAAAGTCCGAATCGAAAAATCGCGCACAACAGCCTCAAATCTCTTTAGGAATGGAGCTTGATGAAGAGCTGACTTACTTCCAACAATTTAAACGTTGGTTGAAGGGCTTGTATGCAGCCGGATACGGTATCTCGATCTTTGTTCATCTTCTCCTGCTGCTCGTGTTATCGATCTTGTATTTTGAGAGTTCAACTCCACAAGAACCTCCTCTGGTTTCGATTATTACAAACGAAAATGATGAGCTTGATTTTCAAGAGATTATCGATATCCGCATGGAACTGGAAATTGTGAATGACCGTAAGAAACCGGAGTCCGAAACTCAATCGAGCAATGTAGCAGATCTGCTGACACCGACGGACATTGATGTGAATCCGATTCTCTCCGTTCTCAAAACCGATAGCGAGAGTAGTATCAGCAAACAAATCGGTTTCCTGAAGCCATCTGGAGGCAAGGCTGTGACCCAGGGGAGTTTTACTGCCTGGACGGTTCCCGAAGATCCGAAGCCGAGGCAAGACTATCTCGTTGTGATCCAAATCAGACTGCCAAAGAAAATTAAACAATACCGGAAGGAAGACTTGACGGGCTTCCTGACAGGTGACGATGGTTACAAAACCCCCATCGGCTCTTATCGCGGTAGCAAATACTCAAAAAAGTATTATGGTCAGTTCGATGACCTGGCAAATCAGTTCGTCATTAAAATTCCAGGGGCTGCAGAAAAAGTTCAAGACATCATCAACATTCAATCAAAGATGCTCAAGGAAAAGCAGGTGTTAGTCATCGTCTTTTGAGAGGTCAAACTTTCAATCGACATATACTACAACACACGTGGTGTCATCGGTTGTCTTGTTGTGTAAGGCCATTTCTACCAATTTCCAGGCTGCTTGCTCTGGTGATTTTGAAAGTCTGAGCGCATCAACGAAACTCGCTTCCTCCAGCCGGTCAGTCAGACCGTTAGTGCATAACAACAGTCGGTCGCTGGGCCTTAAAAGAACGGTTTTTACTTCAACGCCCGTTGCAAAATCCTGACTTCCTAAATACCGGCTGAGAACCTTTCGATACGGATGTGTTCGCGCATTCTTTGCTGTCAACAATCCTGCATCAACTAGAGCCTGTGCGACAGTATCATCTACAGTCAACTGGGTGACCTGGTGGTCTCGAATTAAGTAGGCACGGCTGTCACCAACTCCTGCAATGTAAGCAAATTCGCCGATCAGAACCGCCGCCAGCGCCGTTGTACCCATCGATTGTAATCTCGAATCCAAGCCGCGCTGGACTAGAATCAGGTTATTTACTTCTTCAAAAATTTCTTGAAGATGCTCTTCGACCAGGGCAGGGGCCAGATTTTTTTTACGGAATGTAGAAATCTGCTGGCTCAACAGTCGGCATGCCAACTCACTGGCAACATCACCTGCTGGCGTTCCACCTATCCCATCGGCAACAAGTAACACTCGATTAGCGGAATCAACATAAAACCGATCTTCGTTGCGAGTTCGCATGCTGCCTCGCACTGTGTAGGCAGCAGCACGCACCGGATAGATTAATTGGACTTGTGAATCTGACCGCTCACTTGAAGATTCCGCAAGCACCCCAGTGCTCCTTGTTGAATGGACATGCGAGAAAATGACTGTCATCCGCAAAACTAATGATTACTGACGCTGCAAACTCAATGCCAAATCGAGCCATACTCTCAACACTAGAAAAAATTAGTATATTCACAGTGTGTTAGCGAATGTTATCAGGAAAAAATTGCCGCCCGGCGAAAAAATGCATGTAGCATCTGTGCTGTTTCGCACATGCGTGTGCGGAATGGGCTGGAATGAATGCTGGAGTTCGAAATCGAGTTTGAGTCCACTCAATAAATTTTGCAAAAACTACAAAATCAGCAGATGCTGTAGTTCTGAGCTTGTGTGCGAAAGATGGAAAGTGAAGCACAAACTGGTTTACCGAATTGGGGTAGAAGACGTCTTACAAATGCGTCGAAAACGTCCGCGAGTGAAACGGAGTTGTCAGGTTTGAGTCATACGATCAAAAACCAGCTGTACGCATCTTGCGATCGCTCTATGGCTCGGTAGTCTCCTGCTTTTGATTCGCTTCATAAATCGCTGACCGATTCTCTTCTGTCATGGGGACATTTTCCCGGACCCACGTTTCCGACGAAGTCAGTGATTGAACAACCAACGTGACTTTGTCCTGTGGTGGATGGCCCATACGAGTCAGAAGTTCGACGAGATCCTCTTCGAATCGTTTGCGCCACAGGCTCTCATAGGTTTGCTGACTGAAAGCCACGATCTCGGAAGCGGGGATTTCGTCCAGCGACACGAGCTTAAACCACTGTTCGCCAAGCTGGACTTCCGGCTGGGCTTCCTGCCATCGCACCGCGGCGAAGGGCGATTTCTTTGGATAGACTTCACCTGTCTGTGTGTAGGGGGCCGTGTTGTTAATGACCTTCACTATGACCACCACGAGCAGCATAATGACCACCAAACTAAACATGGCGATGGCAAGTCTTGCCGGAGAAGCAGGAGAAATACATGGTGTCTGGAGCCTGCTTTCTGCAAAGGGAAGTGCAGACAAAGTGACATGATCGTTTGCGGTTTCATCTTGGAGACTTGCAAGCAGCGTCAACAATTCCTGTCTTCGCGGCTCAAGCTGCTCACGAACGGCGCGTTGATTCAGGAAATAGATCGCCGCATATAATACAAATAGTCCAAGGCCGGAAACCAGGATAGCGAAGAGGAATTCCCACCAGACACTAGAGACCATCCAGAAAGTATGAGCAAAGAATGCCATGATTGAAACAGAAGGCGGTAGTAAATACCACCAGAAAATATTGCGTAGCAACCAGATCTGATGCTCTACCTGGGGCAATGACTCCTCCACACATTGAAGCAGCGATTCACCTGGCTCACTGGGTTTCTGCTTGTGACGCAGACGATCTACCAGCATGAACCCGGCAATCCAAACAAGAACTGGGACTGTCAGATACCATGTCCAAGGCGACGAGGTCGTGATACCCAGATAGAACCACATGGGGATCATCAGAAGTGCGACTACCACTTCACGAAAATCTCGCCAGAAGATCATCGCTCGGAAATTTTGTTCTTCGCGCTGCACTTCTTTCCGCAGTAAGTCGACATCGATCGTGACGCGCGTCTGAGACGAATGCGCCTGCCATGCCTGTTGATATTTATCAGGATCCATGGGATTCTCCATTCATCAGTACACCCAGAGTTTTTTTCACCCGGTTCAATTTCACGCCAACGTTGCTTTCTGAGATGCCCAGTACTTCGGCCATCTCTTGATAACTGAGTTCGTCGAGGTAAAGCAGTACTAATGCTGCATCGGTTTGCGCTAATTGGTGAATTGCTTTGTAAAGCTGCTCAACGGTATCTCGTTGCTGAGCTTGCTCGGCACTGTCAGCGCCGTTTGTTGCTACGGCTTGCACCTCCAGCAATGGTTTCTGTCTTGATCGACGAGGCTTGTCCTTCCTTTTCCAATTCATGGCGGTTTGTAGTGCTACACGATAAAACCACGTCGCGGGGCTTGCCCGGCCTTCGAATTTTGGAAGGGATCGCCAGGCCTGAAGCAGAATTTCCTGAGCGAGATCCTGGCATTCCTCGCTGGTCAGGGTGTATGCGCGCGCTACCTTCATGACTGACGCTGCATGGTCGTCGAGCCAGTTCATGAATAGTGACTTTTGATCTTCGTCCTGTACCATAAAACCTCATTCCAGAAGTATTGGTAACTCGAATCAGCGTCTACTTACAAAAAAAGATACGCTGCGAAGAATATATCCATTCCTTTTTGATTATAATTTTCCCTCACCCAATCAAGTATGATCATTTCCTGAGCATTCACAAAATCTGTAAACCGCTTGGCGCGAGAATTCCTTAACGCCCCAGTTGGTTGCATGCGTGATTTGCTTGTTGCCTGAGTGACCTGTTTTTGGGAGACTTCTGTCATTCTGGCGATTGCCAAAGAGATAACGAGAGCCAGGAGGTCGGCTTAGAAAGATTTGATTACTTTCAATTCACCGAATCAGAAGTTGCTGACCAGTCAGACTTAACCTGCTGTGCCGTCAGGGCCTGATTCCAAATCTTTAGCTCGTCGATCCTGCCGTCCATGAACTCAGTTCCTGACGAGTGTCCAATGTGCATCGTGTTCTCCGGAGTCATGAGAGTTGGGTTGCCTTTGAATGCGATGCGTTTCTTCAGATCGGCATCGAGGTAGAGTCGGCATTCCTTAGTCGTGTTGTCGATCACATAGACAATATGATACCAGCGGTTCAGCGCGAGCTTGCCACCTTCACCGTTGGTCCCTGTATCATCTGTGTAAAAATTTACCTTTGTCTCAATCCAGTTCTTCCCATCGCCAATGTCACCGTGTACCTTGGCCGCGTTGACTTTCATATCGAATGTCTGATCACCACCATGGCGGGTTCCGAGGATGCCTGAAAATGTCGGCGGACGCGTAAGATAAACCCATGTCGAAACAGTGAAGGTTGATAATGCGAGGTCTTTCGCGTATGGGATTGCGACGTGATCACCTTGTGCGCGAGTAAACTCGAGTGCTTTGCCGACTCTCCCCATTGTGAGGCTCGCGCCTACGATCTTGCCGTTGTGGGGGCCGGCTGAATCCTTAGCCACTTCACCCTCGTCATCGAGCTTCCAGTGCGCAATCGGTTTTGGAAGGTCAACCGCCGCTTTTAGCTTTTTCAAAGGGAGGCCGAGTGCTCGAGCTGCCGCGAAGTCTGTGAGTCTTTGAGAATGGAACCAGCCATCCCACATATTATGTCCCTGCCCCTTGACCACTTCAATTTCAACTGGACCGCCAAAGGCCTTGTAACGTCTGGCCAGTTCAGCGGAGTTTGTTTCCAAGGGAACTACTTTATCATTATCACCATGGATGTGGAAAATGGGTACTCCGGCTTTGGCAAGCGGTTTCAGCCGGTCGATTGGATTGTGTTTGGGCAATTCTGCTTCTAACTGTTTTGCATTTAATCCGTAGGCGCCGGCAGCGCGCGCGATGCCGGGATAACTCTTGATATTGCAGACTGGATAAATACCGACCACACCACTCACGGATTGTGGATGCTCAGCCGCCCAGCTATAAAGCATCAGTCCGCCACGGCTGCGAGCCATCAGGCATGGTTTCTCACGAAAGCGTCGTTTCTTTACGAGGTAATCATAGAAAGCAGTGTAGCTCGCGCGACCCTCTGGACTGCCAAATGATTCACCGACGTCGATTCCCGCGATAGCGATACCTTTAGCGAGAAATTGGTTGAACATCCAAACTTCGGATTTTGCCGGCAGCCCACCAAGCGTCGGGGCGTACCAAATCCATGGGATGTTGGCGTCAACATCGGGTGGCAGGATTAGAAAGGCGTCGTGGCCATCGAGCTTGAAGGACTCGCCTGGCAGTGGTAGGGACTTGTTGCCTTTTGAAATCACAGGCTCGGCCGCGGTTGCCGCGCTGATGATAAAGATGCTTAGGATTGCGATAACGAATCGAGTGATCATGGGTTGCTCATTTGTAAAGGTGGTTGATTCTCAGGCAAAAATTTCTGTCACCGGTTTGCCGTGTCCGTCCTTCGTCGCGAAAAACGGGCGTTTCTCGACTTCGTAAGCCGTTTTTGGGCTAACGCCCATTGCAGTGAAGATTGTGGCGTGCAAGTCTTCGACGGACACCGGATTTTCGACTGCAAGCAAGGGCCTTTCGTCGGCGGTCTTGCCGTAGAGGAACCCCTTTTTGACACCACCGCCAAACATTGCGACGCTCGTACCGCCGGTGAAATGTCGATGCAGCCCGTAGTGTTTCATCTCCGCTAGTTTTTCCGTCTTGGCGCGTGACTGGTCTTTCGCGTTAGAGCCCGGGACACCCTCAATCATCATGTCGCGGCTGAACTCACTGGCGATGACGATCAGGGTGCGGTCGAGCAGACCTTTTGCTTCAAGATCGAGAATCAGCTGTGCAATCGGTCTGTCGATCTCCTGCTTGAGACGTTTCACAGTGGTGTGACCATTTTCATGAGTATCCCAATGGATAAACGGTATGTATTCGGTGGTGACTTCGACAAACCGGGCTCCCGATTCAACCAGACGGCGTGCCAGAAGACAACCTCTTCCGAATCGGCCTGTGTCGTAAATTTCACGAGACTCCTTCGGTTCCAAAGTAAGGTCAAAGGCGTGTTTTTCCTTCGACTGCAACAGGCGATGTGCCGCATCCATCGAACGCAGCATGGATTCCTGCTGGTAATCGGTCATCCAGTCGCGATTGGGGTTCTGGTCAATCAACTCACGGTAATACCGGTAGCGATTGGCGAACCGCCCGGGCTCCATACCCTTCGGTGGTTGAACAGAGCGGACAGCGTCTTGCGGGTAGGGCAGGTTCATCGGGCCATATTCTGTACCAAAGAATCCGCCGGTGGTGAAGGCCTTGAGTTCCTCTTTTTCGCCGACACCTTCAAGGCGTTGTCCAATGTTGATGAACGGTGGAACGACGGGGTTTTTCGGGCCTAAGACTTTTGCCATCCAGGCTCCAATGTGAGGAGCAGCCACGGTCAGTGGTGGGACGTAGCCCGTGTGCCAATGGTATTGGTGTCGGGAATGAAGAATATGGCCCAGGTCCGGTTGCACTGCAGAGCGGATCAGTGTGCCACGATCCATGACCTGTGCAATACGCTCCATACCCTTTGTGATTTTGACGTTATCGACGACGGTGTCGATTTCCGGGAACGTGCTGAGAATTTTCTTTACATCGAGTCCTTTTTCGAAGGGCAGATAACGCTTCGGATCGAACGTGTCCGGGGCAGCCATTCCTCCGGCGAGCCAGATGAGGATGCAGGAATCGGCTTTGGCGGGCGGATGTATAACGGCTTCAGAACTGGCCCAGGCACGAGGGGCTCCCGTTGCTAGAGCGCCAACAGCTGCAGCGCTGAGATTTTTAAGGAGATCACGACGTGAGATTTTTTCTTCTAGTGTCATCATGAGATTTAAGACTTTGAATTAACGAATCATTTGAAATTCAGGTTGCATAAAGACGATCCATAGAAGGTCTTCAACGGCAATTGGATTGCGTCCATCCCCGGCGACTTTTGCCAGAACGGTTCGCTCTGTGGTTGTGGGTTCTCGCGACAGGGCGTAACGAAAAAGGAGCACTGTCAGTTCCTCACCTGTCAAGCCTTTGCCGACAAAGTGTTTCGCACCATTTCGGAGGTATTCGGCCAGAATCTCTCCGTTAGAGAGATCGATTGCTTGCAGGGTTGTCAGTTCTCCTGGCCGGGTTGTTACGACCTGATCGCGATGTGGCCTCCCTAGCGAGCGCATCAGAAAATCGTTCTTTACTAAAGCCGCTCGGACTGGCTGCGCAGGGAGAGTTGGCGGGCCTGATTTCGCTTTGGGATCCAGAATCGCGCCCCAGGGAGGCTGGCCATGTGGTTTCAGTTCAGCAGCCGCTGCCCAGCTTCCTTTCGGTGGACGCGCTTCCCAGCTCTTGTTGCTTGCGATCACTTTTTGCTCGGCGCCATCCAGGAGAGCGATCTGGCAAATGAATCCAGCGGCTCCTCCAAACATCCGGGCATCGACCTCGATCACGTTTTTACCTGCGTGAAGGTGTTGCGTGATGTCGACATAAACCGGCTTCGTCCAGATTCTAGACGTGGCTACTTTCGCTCCGTTGATTTTCATGTCAAAGGCATTGTCACATGTCGCCATCAATTTCGCCCCGGTTGGAGCCGCGCTTAGATCAAACTTTTTTCGCAGCTGCGATTTCTTGCCCACTTCGCCGCTGTGCCAAATCCAATACGCGGAAATCGGCGTGGGTGTCAACTTCTCTATTTTCGACTTTGGTTTTTGAATTTTGGATTTCTCCGCGCGATCTACTTTTGCTTCCGCGCTAGTGGGGTTTGTCTCCGTGATCTGCCAGATTGAATCGATGAGTTGCTCGGCGGTCATCCGCTTGGCAATCGGCCCGGCGTATACATAATCTTCGCCGGGCTCTTTCTCCAGAATCACACCCTTTGACTGATAAGCCTCGGAGGTCATCACGAAGCTTATAAACTTCTTCAAATCATAACCATCCTTCGCAAACTGCACCGCGAGATAGTCCAACAAATCTTCATTCCAGGGCCGTGTGTGCATCGCATCGACCGGATGAACAATGCCACGGCCCATGAGTCTCGCCCAAATTCGATTGACGAGCGTCCGGGTGAAGCGGCCGTTTTCGGGATGTGTCATGAGTGCGGCCAGCTGCTGGAGTCGTTTGGTTTTGGGGGCTTTCGAATCGATGTCTCCCAACTCTGGGAAGATCCACTTTGGCGTGGCCATTACGCCAGTTGGCTTATCGCAACGATTGAGTTCGAGTGGCCGATCGGAGTAAATCGCTGCGAAGTTGTAGGCCTCTGACAAGGTCCATCGATCAATGAAACTGTCGTGACAACTGGCGCATTTCATATTGATACCGAGAAAGACCTGCGAGACGTTTTGGGCGAACTGGATCTCGCGCGTCTGGCTTGCGTTTACATCGCCGCGCCACTTGATTCCATCGATGAAGCCAGCCGATTCAGCGGTTGGTGAAATCAGTTCTCGCACAAATTCGTCGTATGGTTGGTTTTCCCGCAGCGACGCGTAGAGCCACGAAGTGATTTGCTTGCGCCCGCCGGTGATGAACCCGGTGCCGGTATAGTCATTGCGGAGAAGGTCGTTCCACATTGTGAGCCAGTGGTCAGCGTAAGCGATGTCGTTCGCCATCAGCAGCTGGATTTGCTTCTCTCGTTTATCGTTCGTCTGATCAGCGACGAAATTTTCTAAATCTTTCGGCGTCGGCAGGAGGCCGATGGCATCGAGGGTGGCCCGGCGAAGAAATGCTGCGTCTGAAACTTGTGGAGGAGGCGATTGTCCGCGCAGAGCGAGGTCCGCATCCAGTAGCCTGTCGATGGGATGGATACGCCCGTGTCGTGGTGGTGGCAGAGAGACCACTCGTGGTTTCAGCGGTGGTTCCCAGACGGAATTACCGAGGGTGATCCCTGTATCCCACGGCAGACCTTTGTCGATCCATTTTTTCAGAGTTGCAATTTCTTTTACCGAAACGCGGGGGCCCTCTGGAGGCATCCACTCGGCATCGTCAGATGATTCGAGCAACTCGATCATCCGGCTTTTTCCAGCATTACCAGCAACAACCACAGCGCCGGACTCTCCTCCGGCCAGTAGCTCGGCCCGCGTGTTCATCGCCAGGCCGCCTTTTTTCTTGTTGCCTGCGTGGCATTTAACACAGTGCTTTCGGAGAATGGGCATCACTTCATGGGCAAAATCGACTTTGGTCAGAGACGTTGTTGAAGCATCATCCGCATAACTGACTGATGTTATGCAAAGCACGAGTGTCGTTGCGTAAAATCGTTTCATATTTCGCTCTTCTAATTGATCGAAACTAAATCTGCCCAATTTGGGTAGGCGAAGTTGCATCGAACTTGCATCTGTTAAACTGTACGAACCAAGTAGGAATCATACTCTAATACTGATATCGAGAAACGTTTAACGGTTTTTTCATAATATATTTACAAGTCATGGTTGCTGAGTGCTTAACCACCTTGATGCTCTTAGTATTATCGCCGCTACCTTGGCCAGTCTCAATACACTAACTAAGGTAGATCAAATAAAATGTGCACTAATTAGGGGGCGTTTCCTGACGTCCCGGTGAAAATCTTCACCGTCATCGAAAGGCCATGATTTCCTTCTGCAACTCGGTCGTTGTCTGATAGCGTTTATTGGGGTCATCAGATAGACAGCGTCTTACAATGCGGGAAATTGGTGCCAAGTCATCTTCCACACTGAAAAGTGTGAACGGTTTCTCCGGCAGCGTCCCGGTGACAAGAGTCCACAAGAGTACGCCCAGGCTATAAATGTCTGTAGCGGGAGTCGGCAGACTCCGACAACTAATAATCTCCGGAGCGATGTATCCCGCTGTACCTCCAATACTATTTCCCAGAGTTGTTGAACCACCGGCTATCAGGAAAGCGAAACCGAAATCTGTCACAAGCACGTTGCCATTTTTATTCTGCAAGACGTTTCCCGGTTTGAGGTCGCAGTGAATTATCCCATTGTCGTGAGCGTGACCGATTGCGCTAGCCACGTTTTTTATTACGCCAAGAGCATCTTGTATCGGAAACGGTCGTACTTCCAGCCGAGACTGAAGGTCCACGCCATCAACATAATCCATCACCATAAAGTATCCTCCGCCCGGGAATCGTCCCAGGCCTTCGACGCGTACGATATTCGCATGACGCAACCTGGTAAGGACCTGTGCCTCTTTTGCGAATTGAGAAACCGCTCGCGCATCGGACTGACGTACTTTGTGTAGTGCCTTTATTGCAACCTTCTTTTGCGTGTCCTTCACTCTCGCTCGAAATACTTTTCCCATGCCACCTGAGCCCAATAGTTGCTCCAAAACATAATCCGAATAGAGTAGGGGAGCGTCATGTTCAACCACTGACGTTCGGGATACTTCATCAGAGGTGTCACTAGCCAACAATCGTTGCTCAATCTTCTGCTTAGCACTCGCCAATAATCTGCGGACCGTTCTCTCTGATTTTTGAACGGATCTACTGATCTCGATGTTGTCTTGACCCTGGAGACTTGCCGTAAGGACAAGTCGTTCTTCTGGTAGAAGGTCTTGGATCACCAGGTGCAATTCTTCGACTATCGCGACGACTTCCTCTGCCGAGGGTTCCGGGGCCGTTGCAGTAGCGGTGGCCATGTCTGTGGGTTCTTCATAGTCGATGCTTCTCTTTGCTGCCGTATGTTTTTCAAATTGCCCATAGAGCTTGTGAAGCGTGATGCTCGCCAGAAGCCGCCACAAGTCACCTGCCTTATTAAGCTGGTACTCATCTCTTTTGGCGTGCACAAAAAAACTGCGATATGCCGATTGAACGATGTCCTCGGCATCGACTCGTCGAAGGAGTTTCGGCCCGATGCGGCTGCGAGCCAAAGCGATCAGTCTGGCGACATAGCGGTCAAAAATGGCAGCTGCGGCTTCGCTCTGGCCATTTTGATACATCTGCAGTAGCTCTTGTGAATTCAAGTTCGACACTCTCGTAAATGATTCTGGACCATTGTCAAAGTTGATTTTGGGCGACCATTTGGGAATTTCTCGAATATTCTTAAGATTCTTTGGCCAATCTTAACTGCAAATCGGATGAACCCCTAGAGAAGAGACAGCTATTGTCTCTTGTAAGTTCGAATTTCATTTTAGAAAGTACCCAGAATGGCCTACGTCGTAACCGCCCCATGCTCTGGCTGCAAGTACACAGACTGTGTCGTCGTTTGTCCCTGCGACTGCTTCCACGAAGGCAACCAAATGCTCTACATCAATCCGGACGAGTGCGTTGACTGCGACGCGTGCCGCGTCGAATGCCCTGTCGGAGCCATCTTTCATGAGGACAATGTCCCAGACCAGTGGCAAGAATTTATACAACTCAATGCAGAGATGGCGGCTAAGACACCATCCATAACTGAGAAGAAAGCACCGTTGAAATGACGCGTGGTTACAGAGTCCTTTTCTTTGTTGTCTAGAGGGTTCTCCAGACTTTCTGGAATTTTTACCGCCGACAATATCGTTACTGCCCGTTTCTGTTGTCAGTTCTCAGCGATTGATCATTTTCATTGCGGCCTCAGGGTATCGATCCCCTTTCATTATGATCTGAGCGGCAGCAGTCTCGATTTCAGTGAGATCGGATGTGGAGAGTTTGATCTCAGTTGCTCCGATGTTTTCCTTGACTCGATGTACTTTCGTCGTTCCCGGGATGGGAACAATCCAAGGCTGTTGGGCCAGTATCCAAGTCAATGCGATTTGCGCTGTCGTGGCGTTGTTGCGCTTCGCGATCCGATCAAGAATCCCAATCAGTGCCAGGTTTGCTTTCCGGTTTTCCGGAAAGAAGCGTGGGACTTTATTGCGAAAGTCACTACTGTCAAACGTAGTCGAATCGTCAATCTTACCAGTTAAAAAACCCTTCCCCAGGGGGCTGAAGGGAACAAAGCCGATTCCGAGTTCTTCGAGTGTCGGGAAGATTACGTTTTCCGGTTCTCTCCACCAGATTGAATATTCACTCTGTAGCGCGGTCACGGGTTGCACTGTATGGGCGCGGCGGATGACATCTACGCCCGCTTCAGATAAGCCGAAGTGTTTTACTTTGCCTGCCTGAATCAGTTCTTTGACAGCTCCCGCCACATCTTCGATTGGCACGTTGGGGTCAACACGATGCTGATAGAGCAGATCGATATAGTCGGTCTGCAGCCGCTTCAAAGACGCTTCCACGACTTTCTTAATGTGTTCCGGTCGGCTGTCGAGTCCTGTCTGTTGGCCTTGCTCATCAATTGCGAACCCAAACTTGGTGGCAATGACCACCTGGTCACGGACGGGGGCCAACGCTTTACCAACCAGTGTTTCGTTCGTGTACGCTCCATAGACCTCGGCCGTATCAAAAAAGTTCATGCCCAGATCGACGGCCGTTCTGATCAAAGCGATTCCTGCTTGGTCCTCAACGGGCTCACCATATCCGAAGCTCAGGCCCATGCAGCCAAGCCCCAGTGCGGATACTTCCAGACTACTGTTTCCAAGTTTCCGTTTCAGCATTGCTATTTCCTTTTGGTTCTTTCGGGGAGTTTGTTGAGTCGTGCGCGAGCAGTTCAGCCGAGAAGAGAAGCGGGTTTTTAGTGAATCGACTGAGAGAGAAATAGAGCATCTTCGTGAGTTTCTCAAAATCGTGACACTTAAGTAGAGGGTAAAGAAAAAACTTAAACCCCGTCAACAGTCGTCTTCATAACTTTAAACGATATTTAAGATATAAAAGCCAGTCGGTGTAACCAGACACGGTTAGATCTTTTTAGTCTTGGCGGCGTTGCTAAGGCCACCGGGAATTCTAACTGGGCAAAACATGTTTTCGGCGTTGGTTTTTTGCTTTGAAGACTGCACGCATTGGTAATGCGGACGACTGTTGTCGGGCACCGACTGGTGGATGAGGCTGAAGCAAAACGCTATTCAAGCAAGCGTTAGATTTCGGTCGTTGTTGGTGGGTGTGAGGCAAATCCTTTGACTACTTTGCCTGCTTTGTCGATCAGAAAGTAACTTGGGAACTGATCGACGGCATAGAATTCGACTGTATCTCCCTGGTCAACCACGACTGGAAACGTAATCTTATTCTCGACCAGGAACTCTCGCAAATTTTCCCTGCCGTTGCTTGAGTGAACCCCGACTACTGTGAATCCGCGGTCGCGGTATTTTTGGTAGAGAGCCTCTACTTTAGGCAGATTCGCAACGCAAGGTCGGCACCACATTCCCCAGAAATCGAGTAGCACTGGTTTGCCCTGCAGATTCGAAAGTGTCAACTCTGTAGGAGTGTTGTGCGATTCGACGAAGGACAACTCGGGAGCGAGCTTATCGCCCAATGTTTTTCGAACCTTCTGCTTATTCCGTTCATACTCGACTGTTTCATTCAATGATCGGCTTACTATAAAGAGCTGGCCATCGTCTTCCGCGTGGCGTTTGCCATAGAAAAATTTCGCGGGTCTACGACCTCCCTGTGAACCGTAGCCTTTGCCTTTGAGGTCTTGGTGTTCGAGACGTAGCCATAGATCATGACGGTCGTCGTTCAGGCCGCTTGAAACCCAGGCCCAGTCGCCTTTCTGCTGGCCTTTCAATTCGACGTCCTGTGTTACCATTCTTGCAGACGCAAGGTCGCGTTCTGTTTCCAGCGTCAGCGAAGGCCAGTTGTCGCCTTCGATCTTCTTCTGTCGCGAGATACGCAGTTCGCCAAGTGACTCCCGAATGAAAAACTTACCGTAGCTTACTTCGCATCGTCCATCGCCCTCACCCGCTTCCACTGTTGGCGTATCAGCAATGTTGGATTTCGCCAAGACGACTTGCCACTCCAGTTCGTTTGCCGATGAAGTACGATTGGCAATCAACCACTGATCTTCGACCCACAGTTTCAGTGTCGCTGATTCGTAGATCACGTCATCATTCTTGTCGAGTACAGCAGGCAGAACAATGACCTTCTGCCAGCCATCCTGTAGCGCCGCACGGGTTGTCGAAGTAGAGTCGTTAGTAGTCTTCGCGACCGGCGCCTGGGTCGAACACCCAGTTGTGACGGCAAGCAGGAGCAACCAAGTTATCAATAAATTATAATTCTGTGTGCGCATATCATCCTCCAGAAGGAAAAAGGGTAAATTCTTCGTGCAGATTGCAGCGAAGCAGACTTCCATTCAGCGGTGTCACGACGTCGAACACCAAGCAGTAAAATCAGTTAGTCAGGCGATGAAATAAGAGAATCGAGCGTCGTTGCACTCGCTTCTTCCTCGCTGCCGGTTAAAGATTGCAACAAATCAAAAATCTCATTCAGACGCGACTTTGGAAAACGAAGCGGCAGGAGACTCGCGGACGCGGTGTTGCGGCCATGCGTCGCCGAGACGTGCAGTGTCCGCCAGGCGCAGGGCTTGTCAGACCGAACTACCGACCATCTCCAGCGAACACCGTTGCTCTCGAAGTCGCGAATAGGTTGAGACTCGAGGTTCCTCACTTCGTCGGCAGAATTCAGTTTAAAGGCAGGTTGCTGGTTGAACCAGAGCGTTTCACCGTCGATCGTTTCACGCTGTGACCAGCAACACAAGACGGTTGTTTCATCGAGTTGCAGTGAGTACCATTTTGCAATTCCAACCGGACCTGCTGTTGCCGAACCAATCGCCTCGATGTTCGTTCGCTCAGCCGGCCGATCATCATTGTTACGTTCAACTTGTTGAAGCGGGAACAAGTCCTGCGGCGCTGTGACATCGACATCAATGGTACCTAACATCATTGTAAGTTGCTCTTCACCAGACTCATCGACATCGAAGACAGCGATTTGTTCTGGCAGACCCGTCCGTGGGTTCAACCAAATTCGCTGGGTCGAACGGATCGCACCCTCGCCGGTGGTGACCGAGTAGACATCGCAATTCACGCCCTCGAGTTCTTCAGAACGCAGTTTCTCAAACGACTCCGGTGGGCTTGTCAACAACAGTTCAGGCAAGAGAGACTGAATCATCTGCTCAATTCGCAACTCGGTAAGCCGTGGGTCAATTCGTGTCGCAATCTTCTTCTGATTCGGTAATTGGATTTCTAGAACATCATGATCGAGTGATTTGATCATATGGCGAATCAGCGTTGGTTCGTCATTACTGGGGGAACTGAATCCGTAATGTTCCATCGACAATTTTCCCGGACGTTCAAAGAAGTAGCGAACCGGAAATTTCTTCCGCGTCTTCTTTCCGTCTTGTTCCACGATTTCCTGACGCAAAAAGCCTCGGATCTCCGCGCTGCGGATTGCCAGTAGTCGATCCAAGTATCCTTCCATGCCATACGCTTCTTGCTGTCCGTCCCATAAGAATGGTGCGCCAATTGCCAAGAGTATCACGACAGCGAGCGCGACAAGCGATCGGTGTAGAAATCTACGGTTGTGCCGTTGCTCTGACCGAACTGGCTCAGGCAAACTGGCGATCCGCTGCATGATTTGTTCGCGCTGTGCATTATGATCTTGAGAGAAAATCTCATGCGAGGAGCGATAGTCGCTATCATCTGGTTGGCTATTCATCACTATTCTCTCCGGCATCTGTCAACAGTTCTTCTACTCGTTTACGAGCGCGATCAAGCAACTTATAGAACCCCGATTGCGACAATCCCAGAATTTCGCGAGCAACGGATGCAGGTACTTCATCCAAGTAGAACAAGTGCAATGCTAAACGTTCGTTTTCGGGTAATTCCGAAATCGTCTTTAAGAGTCCGTTCTCAGCATCTTCGCGTGTGTCGCTGTCGTGTACATCTGGAACATCAATCACGAAGCGAAGCCGATCACGAGCACTGCGTCGTTGCCAATCCTTGATCGCATTGCGAGTGATCCCGGTTAGCCAATAGCCAAATCTAGAGGGTTCACGAAGCGAATGGATTTGGCGGTAAGCTTTCATAAACACGTCCTGGCACAGTTCTTGTGAGTCGCTGAGATTGCCTGTTCCGTCATAGCACAGACTTCTGACAAGCCGCGCGTACCGGTCATACAGATCACCAAATGCGGCAAGGTCACCCGCACGGAGTCGGTTTACGGTTTCGGCATCGTCAATGGTTGTCAAATTAAGTTTCTCCTCGTACATAACAAGACGCTGATGAAGTCCGATTTTCCACTTTCTTCCTCTAAATGTTGGAAAATAGAAAAAAATGCAGAGCGATCGCTGAGATCTACTTAAGAACGACCTCCGCAATTCGAGCATCGCGTTATTCTAAGATCTCACCTGTCTATCCTGTCTGAAACGAGGTTGTGGCATGAGTAACACACAGGGATATATTGAGACAGGACGAAGTGATAAATACGGACTGGTCATCGAGTGTGGATGATTTCCACCACGCCTCGTCACTCACCTTCCGAATCACTTTAGCAATTTTCTGTTCACAGCGGAGACAAGCTCAAATTGGAGCCCCCATCAACGCGACACTTTGGCAGAGCCTTTCTCAAGTCATAAATCCCCGAATCAGAAGCATTGAATAGTTTGAAAAGACTGAGATATTTCAATCGTTTGTTTTCTGCGAGTGATTGGAGGCCTTTGTTAGTGAGCGGTGTGCGATCCAGGATTATATGCGTCAGGTTCTCGATTTGTGCCAAGTCCGGAACCGCTTCATCTTTGAGTTCTGTCCGAATCAGATTAAGGTACGTCAGCTTTTTCAATGATTGGAGATCTTTCAGCCCTGTTCCATCTATCGAGGTGAACGCCAATTGTAGTTTTTCCAAATTGGCGAGTTGATTCAAGTTTGAGAGGCCCTCGTCTGTGATTTTGGTTCGACTCAGGTCTAAGTCTTCCAGACTCGTCATGCCAGAGATTCCAGACAGACCTGAATTTGAAACTTCAGTTCCCACAACCCATAGGGATTTGAGTTTTCTCAGCTTACTCAAGGTTTTTAAACCTGCTCCTGTAAACTTTGTTTTGCTAATGTTGAGCGTGCTCAAATTCGCGAGTGTTGTGATAGCTTCGAGTCCCAGGTCATCGACCTGAGACACAGAAAGTTGCAATTCATTAATCTCTTTCAAGTGGGACAGATCTTTAAATCCAGTGCCGGTCACTAATGTCTGGTTTAGGGAAATTTTTTTCAGATGTACCAGAGGAGCCAGTGATTTCAGACCAGAATCTGAAATTTGATTATTGTCCAGATTTAGCACCTCCAGATTGGTGAGTTTTTCCAACTGTTTTAAGCCTCCGTCGTTGATTCGAGTTCCCCCCAGTCCAAGCGAACGCAACTTAGTGAGTGTCGATAGCGCCACCAATCCTGAGTTTCCAACTTTTCCGCAAAAATGTAGCGAAAGATGCTGCAGTTTTGGAAATTTCAAAAGTACTGTCAGACCCTGACTCGTAATCTCGCTTTGACCCAATAAGTTGAGTGTATGCAGGTGGGGCATCGTGTCTAACTGAGTAAGTTCCCTGTCTTTCAAAGAGATCATTCCAAGGTGGAGAACATGCAATTGCTCTAGTTGTGAAACCAACTTCAATTCGTCGGGCTTCATTTTAGTGAGGGCGATATTAAGTATTCTTAATTGGGGCAGATTCTTCAGATGTTGCAGTCCCTGTCCCGTGACATTTGTTTGGTATAAATTTAAAGCGTATAAGCTCTTAAGATTCAACAGATCGGATAGACCCTCATCGGTGACTCCAGAATCTTTTTTAAGAATGAGCCCGAACGGAACTTCTGGATCGGGGAGATTCGGGATGATATTGTCTTGCCATCGATCTATTTGAAAAGCAGGAAATTCCCCATCGTCACCTGTTGCGGAATCAGAATACCCATAATACCCATAGCCAAGCGGGCGCATCCAGACGAGTCGAGTCGAAATTGATGTTCGCCACTTTTCAACTATTTGTTGAGGGATTGGTCGAAATTGCAAATCGAGATCTTGTTCCACTTGCTGTTTGTCAGGAGCCTCGGGTACCTGTATTATGATTTTTGGCTCGTCGGGTTTCTCTTCGGCCATGTTCTCAGATTGCTTCTGTCGAATTTGGTTGGAGGAATTCGGAAGTTTCGCGCGAACGTCTGTATCTTCTGAATTCTGAGTTAGGTGTGGCACTTTTGGTTTTTGCGGCACGATCGATGTCATATTGCTTTTTTCATTGTCATGCACAGTCGATGAAGAGGTCGAATAAACGAGAACTATGATCGCAATGGAAGCGCAGAATGTGGCTCCGAAAATGAGAGGCTTTCTATTTTTTGAGGATACTCTAGACGGAATCGAAGGTTGATCTGGGGCTGTTTTCTGAGAATTATCGGCAATGAGTTTATGGCCACATTTCCGACATCTGAATTGCTTCCCACGTTTGTCATCTTGCAGTTTGTAACCACACCCACATTGGCTGCACTTGATTCGAATCATCTCCTCTCCTCTTTTTTCTTTCCGTCATCAAATTATTATGGGAGCCGACTCAGAGTTCTCTAGAACCTGGATTTTCCAGATGGATTTTATGGTGGGACTAATTAAAGACTACCGAGTTTCCAGGAGGTTATCATAAAAAGTATTCTAGTCGAATTCGACATGATTCGTCCTTTCTCGGTCTGTTCTGTTCGCCTTGAAAGTCGATATTTCGCTAAAATCGGGACTCTGCACGGAGTTTAAGCGCAGGATATAACTAGATGTGTCGTAAATTCCGTGCGATCATGCCCCATGCTTGACCGTTCAATATGTTTGGATTTGCCCAAAATGCGGCCGAAATCTGGTGTGGTTCAAAGATGCTCGAAAAGCGCGAAATTCTCGAATGCGTCTAATTGAACCATATATCAGGCGGCGTAAGTCTAGTGATAGAAATGAGAAAGCCGTTTGGCGAACTCGTCAAACGGCCAATTACTCCAACTAGTCGAGAGTTCAGAAGCCCAGTGGAACTTTTTCTCACCTTCATTGTCGCGTGTAAGGAAGATGTCTTCAGTCTACTACTTCTGGTGTGAATTCAGGGGAGCATCACCGTTTTGGCTCCGTTTATTCCGACTATTGACCAACCTTGTCTTGCCGAGATTTTTCTTCCATTTCTTTTGCATTGTTTTGCGATGACTCTGAGCGAGAAGGGAAATCTTTGAACGTAGCAAGGTGCTGTTGGATGATGCGTTTTGCAGGACCAAAGGCCCACATGTTCTTTCCAAGGAACTCAATGTAGTGGCCGGATTCTTCAGCAGCCCTCTCAAACGGATCTCGGCGTAGATTGAACAACAGTGGTGCGCCCAATCTTTCTTTGGGCCCAAACCATCCTTCGTTCTGGACAATAAAATGAGCCTTCCAATCACCATAGCGAACGGCTTGAAGTGTCGTGCCCTCGTAATAGACGATTTCTTTGCGTTTTGACTCACCCTTGCCGAGCAACAAATCCAATTGGTTGTAGCCATCCAGATGGACTCGAAAACCCTCGTAGCCAGTTTTTAATTGTTCCTTCAAGTTAGCTGGGCCTCCTGCCGCAGCAATCAAGGTCGGCAAGAAGTCCATATGATCCATGATCCCGTTGCTAACCTGACTGGCTGGAATTTTACCCGGCCAGCGAATCACCATAGGAACTCTGAATCCACCTTCCCAAGTTGTGCCTTTCTCACCGTGAAACGGTGTCATTCCACCATCTGGCCACGTCATAATCTCAGGCCCGTTATCACTTGTGAAAACCACAATCGTATTGTCGGCAATGCCAAGAGAGTCGAGTTTTTCAAGCACTATTCCTATGTTGTCATCTAGTTCCTTCATGACCACTTCCTGCTTACCCATGCCATCCTTACCGAGCATGTTTTTGTATTTGTCAGAGAAGTAAGTATAGATGTGTGCTCGTGCTGGACACATCCAGCAGAAGAATGGTTTGTTTGCTTCAGTCTGTCGCTCGATGAAGTCGAGTGTGCGTTTTGTCACCTCATCGTCAAGCGTTTTCATGCGTTCTGGTGGGCAAGGTCCGTCATCTTTGATTTGCTGCTGGCCATTTGTGGTAACGACACAATCGACGATATTTCTCGGACGAAAAGCCTGACCTTCCGGTCCCTTCGGGAAATCGGGATTGGAAGTGTACTCCATAGCATTCAAGTGATACAACCACCCCCAGTACTCATCAAACCCGTGTCTTGTTGGCAGTGCTTCATCGGAATCACCCAAGTGGTTTTTACCAAATTGTCCCGTCACATAGCCCATTTTTTTGAGCAGCAACGCAACCGTTGGATCTTGGTTGTTCAGACGCTTGTCATCGCCGGGAAGCCCGACCGTGTGCATTCCGGAACGCAAAGGGAATTGTCCTGTGAGAAAAGCGGCCCGTCCAGCCGTGCAACTCGGCTGGGCGTAGTGGTCTGTGAACCGCATACCTTCCTTGGCGATTCTGTCGATATTTGGGGTCCGGCTGCTCATGAGGCCGTTGTGGTAGCAACTCGGGTTCGACCATCCCACGTCGTCAGCCATGATAAAGAGAATGTTCGGTTGTTCCTGTGCAGTTACAGTCGGACAAAAAGTCGTTGAGAATAATAAGACACCAAGCACGAATTGACAGAGTCTTTGAATAATCACGTTCAGGTTGGTCCTTTAGAAAATAATTATTGTGGTTAATGAGAGTGCAGGTCAGTCTTCGATGTATTGCGATTTGCAATCTTCACATTATAGCTTGCACCTCTGTGATTCCAAATAAAAAGTCCACCGCCGAAAACGACGATGGACTTCATC
>Ga0055584_100000285_pt1 | contig 48278 bp, 37 predicted proteins | sample OSDHelmetaG_FD_58716 | JGI IMG/M metagenome (GOLD analysis project Ga0055584, IMG submission 58716) | Pelagic marine sediment microbial communities from the LTER site Helgoland, North Sea, for post-phytoplankton bloom and carbon turnover... | ecosystem: Environmental > Aquatic > Marine >...
CTCCGTTCTCATTTGCCTCATCACCATTCCTTTAATTAAAAAGATCAAAGTAGCAGAAGGCAATTAACATTTAGGCTTAACCTGATAATGGTGAGTGTATCCTGGGTGCTGACGAAGGATGTATTCTAGATCACACGTTATTACTTTCTGCTTTTAATTATTCCACACAATTGATTTAAAATAAAGCCTGACTATGCTTCCCATATTCTGTATTTTCTACTTTTTACTCGATAAATTAAGCTTAGTAATTCTAACTTCTCATTCTTTAAATTCTTGCCACATCCATATAAATTCTATAAAGTTCTAGTAAACTTATAGATCGCTTATAATTAGGCATGACGTGCATTGTACACAGGTAATTCTTGATACCTTACCATCTAAAAACTTTTACTTTCTTTTTTTGCACCTTTCGACTCAACTTAGATAAACAATGGCTATGTATTAACAAGACACAAAATTTCAACTTTCCAAACGTTGTTATCAAATGTCTAATTTTAATCCTTGAGACATCGGATTGAGTTACCAATTTTCTTGCCAGATTGAGCCGAATAAAGAGGATATGAGTTATCATGGGAAAGATAGCGAGACCAAGCGTCAGTTGCATTGGGGGCAGTAGAACTCCACCAATTGCCAAGATTTCCGATAAGTTGGAAACTTCCGTCAACTCAACGATTACCTCCAGGAAGACCTGCAAATCCACTATCGTTTGTTGCAGCGGTATTAGGCATAGTCCAATTGGCTAACCCAGACTGCTTCATTTTTCCCATTGCATTATCAGATCCTCCTAAAAAAGACACTAAGTTGCCCCATTCATCATCTGTAGGTATGTGCCAACCAGTAGGACATACATTCTTGATTCCATTAGATACTGTGTACCAGTTGTATAATGCCCCATAATCTGATGAGCTGTTATTATACCAAGTGTAGCCAGGTGTACTTAAGTTACTCCAAGCTACATTATCTGTCACCAATGGAATGGGGGTGCCATCATTATATCGAGTCACTTTTAAATTTTCTGCCATCCACGTTTGTGTCCCTATTGTCACTATGTGATATCTATTGTTGTCTATATCTATTACAACTCCTTGTTCAGATCCAATCATAGCCTCCAGCTCTTCTATTTTTGACTCTAATAAATCCACATATGCCTTGGTTGCGGCATCCTGTGCATCAACAGGGTCAGTCACCCCACTAATTTTTCCGGTTACTACAATATCTCCACTTGAGGTTATCTCCATTGGTGTATTTGCAGATCTGGACCCTGTTGTGAATTTTATGCCATTGTATCCTGACAATTCTAATATATCACTATCTGTATTTGTCTGCCATCCCCATTCTGCTATATATGCATTTGTTCTTCCATTTAAGAGGTCATCACCAAATATCAATCTTGATCCTGCACCATTTACATTGCTCGTATATAGATGCAGAAGTGACTCAGGATTCTCAGCACCAATGCCAACATTACCAGTACTTGAAATTGTAAACCTTAGAGCGTCAGCCGTATTGTCCACTACATCAAACTGAGAACCAAAATCTTCAGTCGACACACCTAAAAAATAATGTCGAAGGCTGTTATCGAATAAAAAACCAGCATATGATTTGTTGGGACTATATATTCTTGCTCTAGCATCTGTTAAACTTTCTACGTCCAACATAAAATAAGATGGGGCGGCTCCTTTAGCTACATTCTGGCTACCATTGCCCACATTCTGACCATAGAAATATAAGGGCACAAAAAAAATATTATAATTGAAAGGTGCTTTTTCACTAATGATTTGTTTGATTAAAAAACCAAAAAATAAATTCTATCAATGCTTTCTTCTCTTGGTGGAAAGTAACAGTGCAATATCTAGACTAAAGCATCTACTCCGATAATTTCATCAATTTCTCATTATATAATTGCCCACCAATATTCATTTGCAAAATGTAAGTCCCTTGCGGCAAATTATTGGAAAGTACATTTTCGAAATGAGTGCCTGAATTAAATGAATTGCTACTTCTACTGATCACTCGTCCATTCAGATCTGAAATAGTGAATACTACATCTGTTTTCTTTTCTAGTGTGAATCTCACATTCATATCCGTATTAGATGGATTTGGAAACACTGATAAATTGAATTCTGATTTTGTGATATCATTATTAGGAGTACTTCCTTCTTTTACTTGTAACACAGTTTGAGATGTAGTACATATTTCGTCTTGATTATCAGCAGTCAGACAAGTAGTACCTATGGCATCAGCTAAGTCGAGATAGTCTACATAATCTATAAACCATCCAGAGAAAGAGCCTGCAATACCTTGATTGATATCTGAGACCCATCTAAATCTTATCAGGACTTCATTTCCTTTAAAAGAAGATAAATCCACAATGGACTGAACCCAACTTCCGCTACTCCCTGTAAATCCTTTAATTACAGGTGCTGTGTTTGCTGGAAGAGTGTCAAAGTGATTGAATATCATATCCACATTATAACTATTGGACAAAAACAATTCGTCAGGAACATAAGACCATGTCTGACCACCGTCTTCCGATATTTCTACTATTCCACCATCGTATCCATACTCTGTAAAGTATCTGTGCCAAAACCTGAATGCAGGTTTTTCTTGATCCAAAACAACGGGGATTGATTGTTGCAAGAAGCCTTCTACCTCCAACGTGTCATTAATAATATTATACGAATTTCTTCCGAGCCTCTTCACTATAGGGGATAACTTCCATTCATTGTTTGCCCCTGTGGCTGTTGGGTTTGAAAAGAAACCATTACCTGGGCCAAAATCATCAAAGAGCATTCTCTGTGTTTGCTTTTCTGTTCCCACTCTAATTCTATACTTCATTTCTACTTCCTGCTGGGAAGCCAAATCTCCAATGTTATATGTCAAAACTCCATTAGAGAGCATTGGAGAGAAATCTGTACCTGTAGAAATAAACTCAGCATTCTCCGGAAGAATATTTTTTACAACCGTGTTAGTAGAGGTCTCTTCTTTATGATTTATAGCAGTAACTGTTATTTCTATTTCATCATCTACATTGCTGGCTTCAGGAGCTTCTTTACTTATTTTTATTGTTTTGATGCACGATGGCAAGGTCTGAAATCCTTCTACATTATCATCTCTATTTTGTCGGTTTCCTCCAATAGCATCAAATCCTATTCCTCTTGCGGCAAAAGCATTCCACAACAAACATTCATGTATTCCATCAAACATCATTCTATCAGCCTCAATTATTGCATCGCGACCTTCAATAAATCCTGGGCTACATGGCTGCAATTTTAATCCAGCCATTACTAAAGAAAGGGCTTTGTGATTACCTGCATCTTCATTTTTCCATGTTCCATCATATCCATACTGATCAATAAAAAGCCAATAAACATCCCAAAGTACCCCTGCCCAGATTTCACCTACAGGGTGAGGTGCAGTACCTGTACCTCTGATATCATTCATGGTCTGATCATTAACAGATCGATTTATTGAATATGGTGATCTTCTTATACCTCTGGACCCAACTGGTTGACCTATCACATAAGTACCTATTCCTCGAGGATTTTCTCCAATATCTCCTTCTTGCTGAGTTACTACAAGGCCAAAGAAATCACTCCATCCTTCTCCCATTTCTTCGTCATTATTCAGGCAGGATGATCTTGAAGCTCCACCTGTGAGTCTTGAAGAGATCCCATGGCCATATTCATGCGCAATTATTCCATTGTCAAAACCTCCGGAAATGTTCAATATTTCAGTAGGCACAAAAGCAATCTCGACTTCATTCCCTTCTTGGAGTTCTCTTTCTATTGGATCACAATCTTCTTTAGTTAGAAAATAACCCGGTATAGTCACATTGTCAGCATTATCGGCTCCTGACATGTTCACTATTCCGCCGCTCTCAGATCCAATTGGATTCTGATTACAAACTACAGCCGCTAATGCCCCTGCTCGCTGCGCATTAAAAATTTTAGTGCTAAAGAAACAATCACCTCTTCTTATAAGAGCAATGTTTCCATTCATCTCTGTGGTGTTCATTGTAGTTTGACATCCATCACTTGCGTCTCCGTTTCCATCATCTGTCAGTACCAGATTCCCTGAAAATTCAGTTGTGACTCTTCCTGGTCCAAATAGCGCAGTACCTGTAAGATATTCATCTGCAACGGTTTCTGGAGAGCTCACTACCAAGTCTCTTGCCCGAGCCTCCCATTTGTACATCTGCATCCTCCCAGAATTGCCATCAGATGTTACAGTAAAATTGGCATTGCCTATTTCTATACCAGCATCAACATCATCCAATGTTTGTAATATTACAGGGTCGCCAGATCTCGCACTAGAGCCACCTTTACCATAATTGTTACTCTGATAATTTCCACTTGCTTCATTAAATCCTAGATTATAGCTCCAATCATGCATGAAATTACCCATGTAAAAGATCTGGGTCACGTCAGCTAATTCATTTTGTGAATCCGTTATATCATTTGAAGGATTGTGTGGTGTGTTAAATATCAGATTTTGACCACCATCTGGCTCATCATCCGAGCTGTTATTATTTCCATTTTTATCATGATAGGCATGTCCATTATTCCCTCTAGTGATCGTGTACTCTGCCCCGGCTCTACCATCAGTATCATGCCATCCGAATGGTGAAGCTACTGGGTCAGATGGCTCAACTAGAAGCTCCTGTACACCTTGGTTTGGTGCTTCTACATAATTAGGATATACTAAATATTGTGCACCATCAGTAATTGTCTTGGTACTTTCCTTTTTACTTTGAATGTGAACTGGCCTTTTACTCTTTTTCGAAAGTTGTTGAACTCCTTTTGAATTAGTAGGTGCTTGATTATGAAAACACTCTAAAGTTTGATTGATTTCTTTTAGTATACTTCCATTGCCCGCATCTATAATCGTACTTGATGCTTTGTCACTAATTTTGGAGTCATACTCAATCCTCCAACTCAATATTAGCACCCCTTCCTTTGCATAATAGATTTTTTCAGCGAATATGTCATTATGTGCTATTGCAGAAAGAGAAAGAGAATACAAGTTGTTTCGATTCTTTTGAAATTTGATCTTATTTTTTGGTAGAGGTACATTAAGATGCCCCAGTGTAATATGCAAAGCATCCATAGCTGAATACTTATCCACACTTCTAAATGTCTTTTTACTCAATTTAGGTAAGAATCCTACTCCACTATTAAAAACTTGACCGTCTTTTTTTACTGCTAGTGCTGTGATAGCATTAAAGATGTCTACTCCTTTATGCGTTTGTTGGAGATAAACAAAATGTGTTTTACTTTTTTCGTCAAAATGAAAATCAGAAAGTCGGGCAGTAGATACATCTGTATCACTAATTTTAAACTGTTCTGTCTTTGTCTTTAAAAAAGCTCTTGCGGTTCGATCGAAATTTTCTTGTGCATTTAGAGAATTGAGAGCAAAAAGGAAGATTAAAATGGATAGTCTGTTCATATAGTTGTTTGTAGACTTTTGCAAGGTTTTTAAAAATACTGAACTTTTTTAGTTGATTTTAGTTCATCAATCACACTCTTTTTAGTCTTACGTATCTTGCAATTTTTCTAAAAGAATTAAATTTAGTTATTCTATTTCATTTTTATTGTCGTCTGTAAAAACAAAGCAATTAAACTGATTATGATTTTCATCACTACTGTAAAAATATCTTGTCATTAGAAATAAGCAAAATCAAATTATTTTTGGAAGGAATCCAATTCTTGATGCATTACATAGTGGTGAGCACTTTGAGAAGATTTTCATTAAAAGTGGTCTGAAAGGCCCGTTTGTAGAAGAGGTGTATAATATAGTGAATGATCGAGCCATTCCATTAAAGAAAGTGCCACAAATAAAGTTAGACCAACTTTCCAGAAAAAGGAATCACCAAGGGGCTGTGGGAATCATTTCTGCTGTAGAGTATCAAAACATTAGGGATATCATTCCTCTGATCTACGAAAGAGGAGAAACACCTAATATTTTGATTCTTGAAGGAATAACCGATGTTAGAAATGTGGGAGCAATTGCCAGGTCCGCTGAAGTTCTTGGAGCTCATGCCATTGTATTCCCCTTGAGTAATAGTGCAGAGATTAATGAAGATGCTATAAAGACATCTGCAGGAGCATTGCTCTCCATACCACTCTGTAGAGAAAGTAAACTTTTCAAAACAATTGATTATCTAAAGGAATCTGGGTTTCATATAATATGTAGTGCCCTTGATGGAGATACTAATATTTTTGAAATTGATATGACTGGGCCATTGGCCACCATTATAGGATCAGAACAAAAAGGAGTAAGTAGTGAGCTAATAAAAAAGAGTGACAAAACGTTTAAAATTCCTCAACTGGGGAAGACGGATTCACTCAATGTGTCAGTTGCCTCTGGAATTATTCTTTATGAATGTATAAAACAAAGGAGATAACCTATATCCTTAAAAACAGAAAAGATTATGAATAACTGGATTAATAGAATGTTGTCCTTGGCTCTGATGCTTATGATGGCTCAAAGTTGCAATACAGCAAAAGCAATAACAGGTTCAGAAATAGAAGTTCCCTCTCCTAAAGAAAATAAATTAGCCAACAGCCTTCTTTGGAAAATAACTGGTGACGGACTCAAAGATTCATATCTGTATGGTACTATTCATATCATTGATGATGATGAATTTTTCTACCCAAAAGGGACTATGGCTGCACTGAATGCAGTAAAAAAAGTTGTTTTTGAAATAGATATGGCAGAGATGAGTGACATGTCAAATGCTATGGCTTTGATGCAAAAAGCATTCATGTCTGATAACAAGACACTTGAAGATGTGATGAGTGAAGAAGACTATACTTTAGTGAGTGATCATTTTCAAAAAATGGGGTTACCTATCTTTTTGCTACAAAGAATAAAGCCCATGTTTTTAACCATTTTTGCTAGTGGTGATATTAGTCCAGGAGATTTACAAAATGGAAAAATAAAGTCTTATGAGATGGAGTTTGCAAAAGAAGCAGAAAAGCGACAACTACGTACGGGAGGTTTAGAAACTATTGATTTCCAAATCAGCATTTTTGATGAAATTCCAGAGGAGGATCAAGCGACAATGCTTGTAGAATCTATTAAAACTGCTGATACGGGTAGTGATCAGATGAAAGAAATGGTGGAGATTTATAAAAGACAAGACATTACGGCGATGCAGGAAATGATGAAGGGTGATGAAACTATAAAAGAATATGAAGACATCTTGCTTGTCAAAAGAAATAAAAAATGGATACCACAAATCAAACAGATGATGGGTGTTGAGCCAGTATTTTTTGCTGTTGGTGCAGGGCACTTGGGGGGAGAAATGGGAGTAATTCAACTACTCAAAAATGAAGGACTTAAAGTAACACCTGTTATCTCTATTTAGACTAGATCATGTCCAAGATTATAGAAGTTAAAGGAATTAATCCTACCATACCAGAAAGCTGTTTCCTGGCAGAAGGCTCTATCATCACTGGTGATGTAGTAATGGGTGAAGATTGTAGCATATGGTTTAATTCTGTAATCAGGGGAGATGTCTGCGAAATAAGACTAGGCAACAAGGTAAATATCCAGGACTTGTGTATGATTCATGGAACAATTGGAAGGTCCAAAACGATCATTGGCAACAATAGTTCCATCGGGCATCGGGCAATTATACACGGTGCCATTATAGAAGAAAATGTTCTTATAGGCATGGGTGCAGTGGTAATGGATAATGCTATTATTAAATCTGGGGCCTTGGTTGCTGCTGGAGCAGTGGTTTTAGAAAACCAGATTTTAGAGGGTGGATATATTTATGCAGGTGTACCTGCAAAAAAGATCAAAAAACTAGATACAGAACAGCAACAATTTCATATTCTCCGGACTTCAGATGCATATATCAAATATTCAAGTTGGTATAAATAAAAGGTTTTTACTATTTTTCAGATCTGAAAAATGTAATTCTGCATTTAGTCTCAAGATCTGACTAACTCAAGTCAATTACAAATTATTTTTTAATCTTTTCATACTTCAATATTTATGTCGAAGGATTCTATAGGACTGACTTTTAAACATTTTAAGGGAGATTTTTTTGGTGGTATTACTGCTGGTATTGTTGCATTACCTCTCGCACTAGCATTTGGTGTTAGTTCTGGGTTAGGACCTAGTGCCGGATTGTATGGCGCAATCTTTATAAGTTTTTTCGCAGCCCTTTTTGGAGGTACTAACACCCAAATTTCTGGCCCAACTGCCCCTATGACAGCTGTGAGTATGATCGTAATTGCAGGCATAGTGGCTGCTTATGATGGAGAGGTGTCAAAAGCACTTCCTGCTATACTTACTGTTTTTCTTTTAGCAGGTTTAATGCAGATTGCTTTAGGGATGATTGGGTTAGGTAAATACATCAAATACATTCCCTATCCAGTAGTCTCAGGGTTTATGACTGCTATTGGAGTAATCATAATCGTTACCCAGATATTGCCTTCTATCGGATACTATCCAAAAGAAGATGTGGAATATGTAAATCTTTTCAAACCTCAAGCTGAGGAAATCATGCTTGACAATATTTTAAAGGATGAAGCCGATGAAGGCTTATTAGTTTTGGAAGATTTCAAAGAGACAATAATTAGAGCAGAAGATATTACTCAAGCTCAAATTCTTAAAGAATCACAGACACTTGCAGCTAAAAATGCCTCCGGAGTGATTGGATCTTTGAAAGTATTACCCAAAGCATTGAGAAATATTAACTGGTTAGAATTAATACTGGCCTTGGGTACAATTATAATTATTTTTGGATTTAAACGCATAACTACCGCTGTTCCAAGTACTCTCGTGGCTTTATTTGTTATGTCTTCTATTGCCATCTTTGCGGGACTAGATTATCGGCCTATAGAACAAATTCCAAGTGGATTGCCGCTCCCCCAATGGTCGATATTTACGGAATTCGAACTTTCAGCTATCTCCCCATATATATTCACGGCACTCACACTTGCAATGCTTGGAGCCATTGATTCATTGCTCACTTCAGTTGTGGCAGACAACATGACCAAAACGCAACATGAACCTAACAAAGAATTGGTGGGTCAAGGTATTGGGAATACAATAGCAGCAATATTTGGAGGAATTCCTGGTGCAGGAGCTACAATACGAACGGTAGTAAATATTAATGCTGGTGGTAAAACTCGTCTATCAGGAATGCTTGCTGGTGTTTTGTTACTTTTTATTTTATTGGTTTTGGGACCTGTTGCTTCTCAGATTCCGGCAGCAGTATTAGCTGGGATTTTGATTACTGTGGGTATCGGTGTAATGGATTACAAAGGACTGAAAGCAATGCCATCTATGCCAAGGCCAGAGGTCACTATTATGATAATTGTGCTCGTGCTATCTTCTGTTTGGAATCTTGTATATGCTGTGGGAATAGGTCTTGTGATTGCTTCTCTAATGTTCATGAAAAAAATTGGAGACCTTACTGCAGAACAATCCCAAGTAACTTCTCTCAAAGCAGAGGAATCTTGGGCAGATGAGGTAGATTTTCCAAAAAACCTGCAAGAGGAGGTTTTCATAAAGCATATTAATGGGCCGTTATTTTTTGGATCGACACAGGACTTTCAACAATTAGCCAGGCAAATCCCTGACACTTGTAGTACCGTCATAATTAGGATGGGAAAGGTGCCTTATATAGATCAGTCCGGCCTGTATGCAATTGAAGATGTTCTTCAGGATCTTATTAACTCTAATCAAAAAGTATTGTTGGTTAATATTCTAAGTCAACCAAAATATATGCTCGAAAGAATTGATATTATTCCAGACTTGGTTTCTGAGGATCACATTTTTAGCAGTTTCAAAGAATGCCTAATCTGGGTAAAGGAAAATGTTAAGGATGAATATCCAAGTCCAACAGCCTAAATAGAAAAAGGCCATAATCACGTTTGATTATGGCCTCTATTGTTGTATGAAAAAAACTATTTTATCTTTTCTTTCTATACAATCTTAGAAAGAATATACCGCTGCTAGAATGAATGATGAAAGAGAATCTCCTAGATCGGTATCCCCTAAATCAAACTTTCCATCAGATAGTGAATCAATCCTGATTTCTGGAATGATGGTGAGGTTGTCTATCGTATAATTGGCAGAGATTGTAAAGCCAAAGACTTTCGACTCTGTTTCTGAACCTAGAATACTCCCAGTCTTATCTGTAAATGATTCTGCTCTCGCACCCAATTTGAAAGTTTCAGAAAGAGCTGCTTGAAGATATACGGCCAAACCACTGAACGTCTCATCTGCAATAGTTGTATTTAATCCTAAGTATATGGCATTCGTTATATCATATCCTGCTGTAAGGTCCAATTGATAAAAGCCATCTTGAAAAATACCATTGGCATAAGCTGACCCTTTTCCAAAGTCATATCCCAATTGCAACCCGAATACATAATCACCAGTCAGATTATAATCTGTAGCATCTGTAGGGTTCAGGATTGCTCCCATAACTGTAAAGTCTCCTGCCGTAATATCCACCTTTAATCCTGTATGTGAGAATGGCCCATATGAAAACATGTACGATGTAGAATAGTTAAAATTGCTAGTAGGTGAAATCACCTCATATCCAAGGAAGGTATTAAAGTTTCCTAAGGTGAAAGTGACATTTTCACTTACATTCCAGTATGCATATAATTGATTAATAATGTTAGCGCTTCCAGTAGAAAGAAAAACGGCATCTTCTCCTCTTGGGCCAAATACGAGATCTCCTATTACTCCTACCTTCTCTCCTTCAACAGCCCCAACCAAATTGAACATGCCTAAGGAAAAACCTGGCAAATTGGCAAATGAGGTGGCTGGTGCTGCGGCAGAGCCTAAAATAAAGGCTTCTGGGTCATTAGATGCATTGATATTTGCCCTGAAATAGGTGTCAGCAGAGCCTGATAAGGTAAACTTTGGCCCTTCCTGAGCTAATAGTGATGGAGTATACGCCAAAAGAACAGCTAATAAACAATGAGTTAAAAAATTTTTCATTTCTTTAAAATTCAATTTTTAGAAAAATGCACCTTAAAAGGTTGAACCTGAGTCTTCCAATTCACATGGTCAACCACCTTAGGTGCTGATTTAAATTTATTGTGTGTCCCCGACGTCAAAATCGGGGACTTTCTTCTTCTAGTTATGAGTAAGCATTGAGTTCATGCTCCATAATATCTAGACCTTTTTCTTCTTCTTCTTCCGATACTCTCAGCCCCATAGTCACCTTGATGATATAAAACAGAATAAAGGAGAAAATGAATGTAAATGCGCCAATGGCCAAAATACCAATCATCTGTATTCCAAAAGCACCATAACCATCAGGGCAATCACCAAATAATGCAACCGCGATAGTGCCCCAAATACCACAAATAAGGTGTACAGATGTGGCCCCTACTGGATCATCTAATTTGGCCTTATCAAATGCTGTGACTGAAATGGGTATTATTACTCCTGCAATAAAACCAACGACTACTGAGTCCGTAACACTCATAACATCTGCTCCGGCGGTAATTCCTACAAGACCTCCCAGTATGCCATTGAGGACCATTGGTAAGTCGTAATTTTTAAACATTATCAGGGAGGTCATAAATGCACCCACGGCCCCAGCTGCAGCTGCAATAGAAGTTGTAGCAAAGACTAGGGAAACCCCTCCTGGATCTGCACTTAATACTGAACCACCATTAAATCCAAACCATCCAAACCAAAGCAAGAATACACCCACTGCAGCAAGAGGCATACTGTGTCCCATAATAGGTCTGATTCCCTTAGTTGTGTATTTGCCCGCTCTGGGGCCCAAAAGAAGAATTCCTGCTAACGCTGCCCATCCACCAACGGAATGAACCACTGTAGACCCAGCAAAGTCGTAAAAACCTTTCTGATCTAACCAGCCGGCTCCCCATTTCCAAGCCCCAGTAATTGGATAGGCTATGGCTACAAAAATGGTAGCAAATACTAGAAAAGAAGGAAGCTTAATTCTTTCTGCTACTGCTCCTGACACGATAGTTGCTCCAGTTGCTGCAAACATGGCTTGAAAAATAAAATCTGAGTAATACGTATAATCTGCATATGCTGCAGTCATGCCTTCGGCTGTAGGTTCTAGTCCTGGGCTAGTAAAAGCTCCCAAACTGAGCCAGCCATTGAATTCACCTGGATACATCAGATCGAATCCAAATAGACAATAAGTCAATAAGCCTATGGCAATGATCATACAGTTCTTAAAAAGAATATTCACAACATTCTTCTTTCTTACAAACCCTGCCTCTAGAGAAGCAAATCCTAAGTGCATTATGAATACCAATGCTGCAGATATGAAAATCCACATATTGTTTGTCATGAATTGCGCTAAGTCAGCTGACTCTTGAGCTGCTGTCGCTGCTGCTGTTGCAGCCTCTAATTTTGCCAAAACCTCTGGTGAGGTTTGATATATTATTTCTTGTTCTTGCATTTCTTTACTTTTTTATGGTTTTCTCATCAAAGGGCATCGTCGTCTTTTTCACCTGTTCTTACTCTTATAAAGGCATCTACTGGAGTAACAATGATTTTACCATCTCCAATTCTTCCGGTTTTGGCATTGATTGAAATTGTAGATATGACCTGATCTAATTTTTCCTCAGGTACAATAATTTCCAATTTGAGGCGAGGTATATGTCCAGAGTCATAATGAGACCCTCTATATGTAATCTCATTTCCTTTCTGCTTTCCATGACCACTTACTTCCAGAAAAGTAAAAAAGTTGATTCCTATTCCTTCCAGAGCCTCGGTTACGTCATCAAATTTTGATTTCCGAATAATGGCTTCTACTTTCTTCATTTTGTCGGATTGTTAATTATGTTTGATTGAATATCAGTGCAAGATTAATTAGCATGACAAAAGAAAATCTTCCTAAAATGATCATCTATGTTATCTTAAGAGAAGCGGAAAATTTTATACTGCATTGAATATCAATCACATATGAATTAATTTTTGTTATGCCTATCTCCAATTACAACGAGCTTTTCGGTTTAGTAAAGTCGATGACAAAAGCAGAAAAGAGAAATTTCAACCTGTATGCTAAAAGAATAGGTGGGGATGAGAACATGAAGTTTTTACAACTTTTTGATGTTATAGACAAACAAAAGCAGGAGAATGAAGAAGCTATATTTACTGGTCTTGAACACATAGGGAAACAGCAATTCTCTAACTTAAAAAGACATTTATATAAACAATTAGTCACAAGTCTTAGGCTTATTCACATCAGCAAAGACACTTCTATAGAAGTTAGAGAGCATATCGATTTTGCTAAAATCCTATATGGTAAGGGTCTATTTCACCAGAGTTTAAAAATATTAACAAGAGCAAAAAGAATTGCAGAAACTAGTGACCTTGACTTACTTATTCTTGAGATTTTAGAATTTCAAAAGCTTATAGAAGCTAGACATATTACTCGTACTGGGGCGCTTAAGAATGTGGAATTAATAACAGAAGCAGAAAATCGGTTTACTAGTGTTCACTCCGAAGTCCGATTGTCAAATCTAAAAATTCTAATACATGGATGGTACATTAGGAACGGGCATATCCAAAGTGAGGAAGATTATGATACGGTAAAAGAGTTTTTTGAAAAGAACTTGCCCAATTATGATTTAGACAGCTTGAGTTTTCAAGAAAAAGTATTCCTATATCAATCTTATGTATGGTATTACTACACTATTCTGGATTTCAAACAATGTTTCGAATATTCTATAAAATGGGTAGAACTCTTTAAAAAGAATGAACACTTCCAAAAGTGGGATGTGGATTTGATGATGAGAGGTTATTTCTACATTCTCACAACTGCATACTATAATAGAGATAAGGCGTCTTTTGAAAAGTATTTGGAAGAATTCGAAAAATTTAGAAAATCCAAATACCACACGTTCAATGAAAACTCTCGTATCTTCTCTTTTATTTATGTCCACAATGGAAGATTGACTCGTTTTGGGTTATCAGGAGAATTTGAGGACGGGCTAAAGGTTATACCTAAAACCTTAAGAAGAATAAAAAGATATGAGAATAAAATAGACCCACATCGAATCATAGTTTTTTACTTCAAAATTGCTTGGATCTATCTAGCCGCAGGAAAAGCAGGAAAGTCTGTTAATTATCTCAACAAGTTATTTCAAATTGAAATTGGCTTCCTACGTAGAGACCTTCAGATTTATAGTCAGATACTTTTTCTCATGGCTCATTACGATTTAGAGAATTATGATCTAATGAAATATCTCATACAAAGGGCAGAAAGTAGTTTTGGCAAAATCAAGAACAGAAGTAAACTCCAGGAAGAAAGTATAAAATTCTTTAAGAAAATAAATCGAAAAGGTAAATCAGATCATATTGATCTATTTATTGAATTTAGTGATGAGTTGCAATTGCTTCAACGTGACCAATATGAGAAAAGAGCATTCCTTTATTTAGACATTTTTTCTTGGGTACAATCCAAAGTATTGAGACAAACAGTGTCGGAAGTAGTAAAATCTCAAATAAAAAATTATTGATATTTTATCTCTACCATTTGAGAGTTTTCCAGGTCTGTTTGAAGACTTATTTCTTTCCTTTCTCCATTTACAGTATAGGCCAGGGCGATTGTATTAGGAGGTCTATATCCAGTATTATCAGCATGAACCAGAATGTAGTTTTGTTGTCCCGGCTTGATATGGATAGTAACTGTCTTTGGCTCTTTCTCTAATGAGATATTTTTAAATTTCCACTCATCATTTACTTTGATTGATACCCTATCACCATCTTTGATAAGATGATCATACAATTCTAAATCAAAGGAGTCAGCATTGACAAAGATTACTTCTTGATGGACCACAATGCCTCGAGTATAATTTATAGGTGTAATTTCTTCCTTTTGTTTTGGTTGAGGAGGGTCTTCTTCCGGTGTAGTTGATTGCGGTACAACAACAGATTTAGGTGATGAATTAATAGGGGCTTCCTGTTTGTTTAACAATGCGATTAATTTATCGTCATTCAAGGTAGTAAGTTCTTCTTTCGGTAGTTTCCTAGGGTATAAAACTTTATAAAAATGTGGAACTTCAACCTCTTTTATCCATCCATTTTCTTGTGCAAGATCATTAAATTCATGAATAAATCCATTACCATACCTGTTGATAAGATTAAGCATAGTCACATTGTGATAGTGGTAGTGGCTTCCATAGAGTTCGTATTCGATAGGAATTGCTTTATTCGAATTATAGTCTTTAATTGCTTTCACAAGCCTCGAAACGTTCGTGAGTATTCTCTTTCTTGATTGAGGGTCGCCGCTCAATGAAATTTTTTCTAGCTCTACCACCTTCTTTCCGATTTCAGCTACAAAAGACTTTTCAATTGGTGCTTCGTCACGTAGCTTTCCAACTTGGAGTTTAGATAGAGAATAAAATTCAAAGAACTTTTGAGTAAACGTGTTTTTACCTCTTTTCACCTGATATACAGATTGAAGGTGAATATCTATTGCTTGGTATACCTCAAAAAATCTATCGTATAAATCTACCACAGATTCTAGTTCTGTATAAACCTTTTGAAGGTTAATAGACTGTGTAAGATCACTGGTGTCCAAAATTTTTGCGATAGATATTCGCTTCATATTCAGAACACCTAGTAGCCTTTTCAATTCTGAAACATGCTGATTAATGGTTTCAACATTACTTCCTAGATATGCACCTTCTCTTAGTGCAGCCTCATAAAGCAAATAAGGGTTACTTTCTTCGTAAAACCATCCTTCGGGGTCTCTAAATATGTCCTCTGGAAGATCAGCGTTGCTATAGTTATTCAACTGATAATCAGGTAGATCTACATACTTATTAACAGTTTGATTATAAATTTCAAAAAGGCGATGAGCAATAAGAAGACCATGTATACTTTCATTCACAAAAGTGACATAGTTGTTTACTGCTCTTACTTCATTTTTGTCCTGAGCGTATATGGCCTGTAGACCAAAAACGAAAAGAAACATTATGGCCTTAATTCGATTCATTATCTTCCTAAATGGACCAACAAAACGGAAATGTCCGAGGGAGAAACTCCACTTATTCTGCTAGCTTGGCCTATAGAAAGAGGTTTGATTTCTGATAGTTTTTCTCTAGCCTCAGCAGAAAGAGAGGTTATTTTTTGATAATCAAAATCCGAATTAAGACCTACTTTCTCTAAACGGTTCATTTTATCCACCATTTCCTCCTCCTTTCTTATATATCCTTCATATTTCAACTTTACTTCAGCAGCCTCTTTCGTTTCTGGTGTAAATTTATTCAGAAAAGAAGAAACACTTGGTATTGCCTCTGCAATTCCGGAAGCACTAATTTTGGGTCGTGATAATATTGATTGCAGTTTAACTTTTTGATTTAAAGGTGCTGATTTTTGTTGTTCTAGATATGAGTTGATTTCATTTGGCGCTATCGAGGTGGACTTGAAATATTTTTCAATTTCCTTCATATCACTCTTCTTTTTATCCAGTGCCTCAATCCGTTCTTCCATATCAGCCATTCCCAACTCAACTGCTTTAGGAGTAAGCCGTAGATCAGCATTATCCTGTCTCAATAAAATTCTAAACTCAGCCCTTGAAGTGAACATTCTATACGGCTCCTTTGTGCCTTTATTCACTAAATCGTCAATCAGTACGCCTATATATGCTTCTGATCTTTTTAGAATAAACTGCTCTCTATTTTTGACACTTAAAGCAGCATTTATACCCGCTATAAGACCTTGACTAGCTGCTTCTTCATAACCCGTCGTTCCATTGATCTGTCCTGCAAAAAAAAGGTGATGAACGTTTTTAGTTTCTAGGGTAGGAGAAAGTTGTGTAGGTTGAAAAAAGTCATATTCAATTGCATATCCTGGTCTGAACATCTTCATGTTTTCAAAACCCGCTACTTTTTTCAATGCTTTATATTGAACGTCTTCTGGTAGTGAAGAAGAAAACCCATTTACATAAATCTCACAAGTATCTCTTCCTTCTGGCTCTACAAATAACTGATGCCTGTCTCTTTCTGCAAACCTATTAATCTTATCTTCTATAGAAGGACAATACCTTGGTCCCAATCCTCTGATTCGACCATTAAACATTGGAGACTTATCAAACCCCTCTTTCAATGCTTCATGAACTTCAGGAGCGGTATAGGTAATATGACAATGATGCTGCTTTGTAAGCTTAGGAGTATTTGTGAACGAAAATTTTGCGGGGTTTTCATCTCCAGGCTGTTCTTCCATTTTAGAATAATCCAACGACCTTCCGTCAATTCTAGGTGGAGTACCTGTCTTCATCCTCCCAGCTTCAAAACCCAATTCGAGTAGCTGTTCTGTTATCCCTGTTGCTGCCCGCTCTCCAGCTCTTCCTCCACCAAAACTCTTTTCACCTATGTGGATTAGCCCATTTAAAAAAGTTCCATTTGTAAGTACTACGGTCTTCGATCTAATCTCAAGACCAATCCCCGTTTTTACACCTTTACATATGTCCCCTTCTACAATCAGGCCTGTAACCATTTCTTGCCAGAAGTCTACATTCTCGTTTTCTTCTAATTTATTTCTCCATAACCTGGCAAACTCTAACCTGTCACTTTGTGCTCTAGGGCTCCACATTGCTGGGCCTTTAGACTTGTTAAGCATTCTGAACTGAATCATTGTATGATCAGTCACTATACCTGACATTCCTCCTAAGGCATCAATCTCACGGACAATTTGGCCTTTAGCTACACCGCCCATTGCTGGGTTACATGACATCTGTGCTATGGTCTGCATGTTCATGGTTGCCATTAGAACTTTAGAACCCATTCGTGCTGCGGCATGGGCAGCTTCACATCCTGCATGACCTGCACCTACTACTATTACATCATATTCTGGAAACATCTACTTCTTCTGACTTTATGCTACAAAACTAAACCATTAATGGGTTAATTTTATTGGCAAAAAGAGGTTCAAATACGATAGAATACTTCATCCATCTATTATCTCCGACATTTAATTTCTGGATTTTGAGGAACATATTTATTGTCTTAGACATTATAATTAAACCCTATTTTTGCAAATAGATTTTAAAAAACATTTTATATGTATCCGAGAGAATTAACAATACCAATGGCAAAGGACCTTACAGAGTTTGGGTTCAAAGGCCTTACCTCACCTGATGAAGTTCTAAGCTCTATAGAGGGGTCAGAAGGAACTTCTTTGCTTGTAGTAAATAGTGTTTGTGGCTGTGCCGCAGCAAATGCACGACCAGGGGCTAAAATATCAATTCAGAACGAAAAAAAACCTGATCATTGTTATACGGTTTTTGCCGGTGTGGATAGAGAAGCTGTGGATCAAGCAAGAGAATTATTACTTCCATATCCTCCTTCTTCTCCTGCTATTGCTCTTTTTAAGGAGGGGAAGCTCGTGCACATGCTAGAAAGACACCACATAGAAGGTAGAACAGCACAAATGATTGCAGATAATCTTAAGATGGCATACGATCAATTCTGCTAGTATTAGTAACAAAAGACAAAAAAGAAGGGGAGTTACTAAGTAACTCCCCCCTAAAAATGAGAATGAAAACCAAATTCTTCTCATGCCATCAGGCAGTATTTCTTTTACAGTTTAATGATCTTCTTTATAAATCTTTCGTCAGCAACAGTCACTGTTAGTATGTACTGACCTTGATTTAACCTTTCGGCATTTACAGACATCCTATTTTTCCCTTTCTGGATTCTTGTTGAATTTTGTATCACATTTTCTACCAATCTCCCATTTATATCATAAAGTGCGAATGCGGCTATAGCACCATCTTCTGTGAACAATTCAAGTGAAATATCTGTCACCACAGGATTTTGTAAGATGTTGACATAAGCTTTTCCTATTCTGCTAACATCAATTGCAATCACGTCAGAATAATCAAAGTCTCCATTATAATCTACTTGCTTTAACCTGTAATAATAGGTGCCACTGAGTAAGATATTCTCATCTGAGAAATCATATTCTTTTACTGTACTTGAGGTGCCATTTCCTTTTACTTCACCAATTTTTTGAAAAGAACCTGAAGGGTCCAAACTTCTTTCAACTTCAAAGAAGTCATTGTTGATTTCTGTTGCAGTAATCCAGTTTAGAGCATTCACATCTGCCTTCTGGTTCCAATATCCTGTGAAGCTCACAAGTTCTACAGGCAAAGTACCTGGTTGTAATCCCGCGCTAATATTAGTAGCCTCACCACCTACCGATATTGCTATTTCATTCGTGGTGCCATCTTGTTTGTTTTGTACATCACTATCTATAGCTTCATCTCCACCAATATTGGCATTCACAAATGATACGTCATTATTAGGTCTTACAAACATGACAATATATGTTCCTACTTTGAGTGGACCAAAGGAATATTCTCCATTTTCGTCAGTACTAGTTTCAGCCACTACTTCTCCTTCATCATTTAATAATTTCACTGTGACATTAGCTTGTGGAGAATCAACACCATCTTCATACACACCAGAGGTGCCTTTTAATTCATCTAACCATACCAAACCACTAATAGTACCTCCAGAATATACCCCTGCGTCAAGATTACATATGACTTCACCTTGTGCTAAACTAAAAGTTGAAGAGGTATTTGGTCCATTTGCCCCAGTAAGGTCACTGTCTATTTCTTCATCACTAATGGCATCTGAATTACTACTGACTAGCCCTCCTGCTAATATCACTTCTATATAATAATCTCCAGGATCCACATCCATGAACTTATAGTAACCTGGCTCTTCAGTATTTGGGTCATTTGTCGTTATTGTATTAGACACAAGAATTCCAGTGCCGCTGAAAAGCCTTACTGTAATGCCATTAATACCACTTTCATTTTCATCTCTCATTCCATCTCCATCGGTATCATTCCACACAAAATCTCCAATTGCAGTTCCACTAGTATAGCCTGCATATATATTATCAATGTTCTCACCTGATGCTAAAGTTATGGTTCCTGTATTTCCTGTTATTGGATCAATGTCACTATCAAGGTTGTCATTGTTTCCAGCATTAGCTATTGTACCTGTAAATCCTTGACCTGTTATGAATTGTACCAAATATGATCCAGGAACAAGTCCACTGAATTGATAGCTACCAGCTACCTCGTTTACAGTAGTCGTGGTTGTCGTAGCTATTTCATCTGATGAATCTGGCTCACCATTTTGATCTGTATCCGCATAAAGATTGACAATAATTGAGTTTAAGCCAGCTTCTCCATTTTGACGGAGGCCATCTGCATTTTGGTCATTAAAGGCAATACCTGAAATTGATCCAAATCTATAAAGACCCATATCTACATCATCTCTAGTCTCATTTGCGTTGGCTGTTATTGAAACAGAAGAGGTCTCACTATTATAATCGCTATCCTGAGTATCATCATTTCCAGCGCCCAATGTAGTAATTGAAAACCCATTAAGGCCTGTTGCAACTAAAACATAAGATCCAGGTTCAACCCCAAATCCATATTGACCTGCTTCTCCATTTCCATTAGATGCAGACACTGTTGTTGCTAATGGGGTATTTGGGTTATCTGCATTGCCGTCATTGTCGCTATCTGCAAATAATGCAATAGTAATTCCATTCAAGCCACCTTCTCCGACATCTTGAATTCCATTTCCATTCAAATCAGCAAAGACAAAGTCTCCTATCAATACTTCTACTGAGTTACAAGACATCACATCAGCACAATCTTGATCTGCACAATCCACAAGACCATCGTTATCATTATCTATCCCATCTGTACATGTGGCCAGATTGTTTTCAGAAGTTCCACAAGATTCGGTAAAGCAAGATTCATTGCCGTCCTCTGAATTGAGGTCATCATACAGCATGCCAGCAACCTCTCTGCTTTCTGATATGCTTATGAATTCGTCAATTGTAACAATGGCTTGAGAATACTCTTCAGTCGTGCCACTTCGGCCCCATACAACATTGAAACATTCTTCAGGATTTCCTATAGCATCTGGTGAAATATTGAAACATAGTGTAGAGGTCTTTACCCAAGTATTTGTTGGTACATCAAATGTGCTTTCTTCGAACCCACTCAGATTTATTCTATAATTCAAGAATCCTAGATCAGTGTCAAAGTCTAATCCATTTTTATCACTTTCATCTTGATTCTCTGTGTTTTCAACCAAAGTAAAAGGAGTGAAAGTATTTTGTTCCATTACAGATACTCCTTGAACAAATGTGGCTATATCAGAATTATAAAATAGTGCATATTCCTGATTGCCAAGAGTAAAGGCCGTTCTTCCTTCACTTTTCAATTCTACACTATAACATGCTTGATTGGTTTCGCAATCTAAAGACTCAAGAGACATCCTTACTCCATAAAATTGTTGCTCTGTTTGTGTACATGGGCCTGCTGCTTCACAACTAGGATCTGCACAATCCACTAAACCATCATTATCATTATCTATTCCATCACTACATGCTGCATCACTAATTTCTGTAGGATTTCCTATTCCACAAATTGCAGAAATACATGCATCTTCTCCATCATTTTCATCAAGATCATCATATATGTCTGTTTCGGCATTTTCTGTTGCGTTTTGTCCCGTCCATTCTGATACTTCCACAAAAGCCGTTGCGTAGGAATCTGTTAGCCCTGGTCTTGCCCATACTAGGTTTAAGCAAGCATCTACATCATTTATCGTTTCATCCTCTAAATCAAAACACAAACTGGAAGTTGTCACCCAATCTCCATTAGAAGGAAATGAAATCCCTCCTGATGCTAAATCCATCAGATCAATACTATAATTTAAAAATCCCAGTGTCGCATCGAATGGAAGAAGCCCATTAAATGCCGATGCATCTGTTCCTGGTACATTCGTAGTCAAGGTAAACGGAGAGTAGTCATCCGGTGCAAGTTGAGACTGACCAGATCCTACTTTATATTTTGCTTTTGATGCATCATAGAAAACTCTGTAATTCTGTCCTGCTAACATCCAATCATTTCCGTTGGCCGCTCTTAATTGTACTAAATAGCATACTTCTTGCTTTTCGCAATCCACATTATCTAGCTTAAATCTTATATCATAAGTCTGTTGTGCACTTAGAAAAGAAGCTTCTCATTCAAAATTTCTAAGAAGTAATTGCCCTCCGGTGCACTATTCATATCTACTTGATATGCACTAATTCCTTTATGAATATCTAATGTTGAAAACATTTTACCAGTCGCATCAACTATCATCATTCTACCTTTTTCCATATTTCCAAATGCACCAATCTTTAAGTTAACCAAATCAATAACTGGATTTGGATAAATATTGATATCTGCTTGGAATACTTGATCATTACCAATGTCATTCTTGTTAAAATCAAAATATTCATTGATAACGATCTGGGCCTGCTTATCGGCTGCAGTCCACTGAGCTAATGACACATAAGCTGTTGCAAGGTCTGCAGTTACTTTAGCACGAGCCCAAGTCAATTCAAACTGCGCATTCTTATCATGAGAAAAACACGCATTGGATGTCTTTGTCCATTGCTGAGGCTTAAGAATAATTCCTTGAGTTTTGCTATATTTTAGTGCTTCTACTGCCAAATTTATCATTGTCACATCTATTTCATCCGAATGATGCTTTCTAAGTGATTTTAATTTGCTGTATTGTGTTTTATTACCATAGCTGTTCAGCTCATCACTTTTCATCTCAATCTTATTAGAGTTGAAAAATATTCTGTAGTTCTGTCCGGCTAAGACAAATTCAGAGTTCTCAAGCGATCTCAATTCAAAATCAAAACAAGACTCGGTTTCACCTAAAGTAGTTGGGTTAAATCTAATATCCACTCTATTTTGGGCGACTAGACTACAAAATGTAAATGCAATAAATAATGTGATAAAAGATCGGCTCATTGATATAGCTTTAAATATTACAACTTTCTGTAATATGGCAACAATTGTGCCAAGTAGCTGACATTTGCTCGCTGAAATTTAGACCTCCTACTTGAGGTCTAACATGTCTCTTTTAATGATTCTGTGTGGACTGTAAAACCATTGGGCCATTAACACCTGTACCATCTGATAATTTTATAAAATCCTGGTATACCTGAATAAGCACTGGGTGGCTCATATCATTCTCGTCTAATGCAGAAATTTCCGTAAAAGCCGTAGCATATCCACTAGTTAACCCTTCTCGAGCCCAAATGATATTGATTGGACCAAGAGCATCTGTGGCCTGAAAGCATATATTAGTTGTGGAGAGCCAGGGAGAATATGGAGGTAGAGTAATCAATTCTTCATCTTCTTCAGTCATCCTGATAGAATAATTAAGAAAACCCAAATTCTGGCCAAACTTTAGATTACCATATCCTCTTGCATCTATATTGTGCAAAGATTGATTCATATCAACAGATCCATAAGTCTGCTCAGGAAGTAAGGACTTAAGATTGTCTCCTTTAAATTTTAATTGGAGGGCATCATAAAACAATCTATAATTCTGACCTGCCAGCTTAATTTTCTTATCAGAGATATTTTTGAACTGAGTATCAAAACATAAAATTTCAGAAGACTCGCTGACATTGGTAGGCACGAGTCTTAATTCAAGTTTCTCCTGTGAAAGAAGCGAGACTAACGTGCACATAATAAAGCACAGCAAAATAGATATACGTTTCATAACATTGATGTTCCTAAATGCAAATATTAAGCTTTTTTATAATGTGTTGCAACTTTAACAAGATTTATATATTATAAAAATTTACATATATGGGTTTTGTTTATATATTGCGTCGCAATGATAAGATTAGCATTTCTATTCAGTCTTATTGTTTTCAGTTGCTCAGAATCTAAACTAGGTCAACGAGAACTGAGTACTGATGATATCAATTCTATACTAGGTCAAGTGCAAGAAAACGACACCGCTTTTACTGAAAAAGGCATTGCTTTCGATTCTATTGTCACCTTAGCGGGTTTAAGGAATTTAGATGAAAGTGACGCACGGATGAAAATGAAACTATTTTTCTTCGGTGATTACTGTAGAGGGTATTTTAATCTTTCAGATTTAGATATTAAAAACTTGCAGTTTTTTGGAAAAAAAATTGACAATATGTGGGCTCTGAAATGTGTAACTAAATTAAATATGGAAGAAGCAGGAGGATATATTCTTTTTTGGCCTGATGGTACTGACTATAGTGGCATATGGTCTAATGGAGATGTCAATTTCAAACAAGGAAAAATACGTCTTGCAAAGCAAGAAATAGATTATAATACACTCACCGTTTGGTGAAAAGATTCTTGGGTTGGTTGGTCTATAATATGAGGTCGGGGAGCAAATTTCCGACCTTTTTACTTTAATGCTGTTATGTCACCGGTAAATGTTTTGGTAATCCCATCTTTGTCTACTTCTAAGAAATAGACATATACACCACTAGCAACTTTTTTACTATTCCATGTACCATCCCACATGAGACCGGGATCATTACTTAAGAGGTTTTCTCGATTAAATATTTTGTTGCCATTTCTATCAAAAATTGAATAAGAAACTATCTGTATAATCTCATTTTCCTTTACCAAAGGAGAAATCTGACTATTGACATTACCGCTGCTCAATGAAAATACGGAAGGGACATAAATCAAATCTGAAGATGGTAGGCTACAAAAATCAAAAAACCTGCAATCTGCATCCATACAATCTGTGAGCCCATCTCCATCATTATCAATACCATCTTGACATGCTATGGTGGTCGACTCAGAAAGTGTGCATACATCTAAAAAAGTGCACTCATCATCATCACAATCTATAAGTCCATCTCCGTCATTATCTATGCCATCTGAGCACTCTTCAGGGGAAGATTCGGTACATGTCACAGCATTGTCTAAAGCAACAGGGCTGAAAAAAAATTCTTGTGAGCAAAGCGTCATAATATCTCTATAAAAGATCGAATAATTTCCTTCACTTAAATTATCCACAATAGTATCGCTTACATAATTTAGTCCCCCATCAATGCTAATTTCTACATTGTTACTGCCAAAAGAAAAAAGAAACTGACCATTATCAAGTATTGGACAATTATCTGGTGCTGTAGATGTGAATTGAACTGATTGTGTCAGACATGAATCATCATCACAATCTATCATACCATCATTATCATTGTCAATACCATCATTACAGGTTATGCTATTATCTTCTGAACATAAATTGTTACACCCCGGATCTAAGCAGTCCACTAATCCATCTTCATCATTGTCTAATCCATCTGTACAGAGATCTTCCGTATCTTCTTCTAGTACGAAACATGCATCAAAGCTTCTGTCTGGCACTAAATCTACATTTTCAGCAGGTTCTACCTCATTTCCTGGTCCATCAAAATTTAACTCCTGAACAATATCTGAAGGAAATATATTAGTAGTTCTAAGATCATCATTTAGAAAGTTCATCTGAAAACATGTGTTTGGGTCTGTCAGATCATCCTCTAAGACATCAAAACACAAATGAAAAAAAGGAACCCATGTGCTATCTGAAGGGACCGTGAGGCCTGTGCTCACTAAATTTGTAGTTACACTCAGTCTAAGGTATCCCAATGTCATACTATATGGAATATCGCCTAATTCTGGAGCCGCAATTAGATTGCTTTGAGTAGGGCCAAGGGCATAATCCATATTTTCATTATTGACAATCTCATCACTTCCTTGAATAAATCGAGCGAAGCTGCCATCATAAAGAATACTAATATTTAGACCTCCCAAAGCCCATTCTCCAGGACCAAGATTAGCTATCTCTATATCATAGCATGCAATCTTATTAATAGTATCAAGTCCTGTAAGATTGAAGCGAAGCCGATAACTGTTTTGAGCAGATAAATCAGACATCAAACAAGAAGCTACCGCCAACAGTAACACAAATGTCTTTTTCACCATCATTAATATATGTAGGTTTTCTTCTTTTCTATTTTTGTGCATATATGCGCATCAATTCACCACATATTATGGAAGGGTTAAATGTATTCAGATGAGATAACGCTGCTTTTTCACTTTTTCTTTCGTGATAAGACAAGGAACTTAGCAAAGTACTTAGCTCTTTGTAATCTGACGAATCAAAATATACTGGCATCTCTCCACCAGCTTCTCTATGTGCAAGGGTATCAGAACAAATCACCCTAGCCCCATGAGCAATCCCTTCTAATATTGGCAACCCAAAACCTTCTATTATAGAAGGGTAAACTAATACAGAGCAAAAAGAATAATACAATGATAATGTTTTGTCATCAACACCTTTTTCAACTCGAATCCAATCCTCAACATCATATTTCTTCGCGGTGGCATATACATTTTCAAAACTTTCATTAGAAATAAAAACTAGCTTTTTTTTCCTTTTGTGGGGTACATTTGCAAATGCCTTTAAAAGCACATCCGTATTTTTTCTTCCGCCTATACTACCAACATGTAAGAAATATCCATTTCTTAGATTATAAAGCGCTTTAAATTCTGATTCCTTTAGATGTCTAGTTTTATGAGCTGCGTATAGTTCATTTAATGGAGGTGAAACAATTTGTATTTCCTTTTGGGAATTAAAATATTCTAAGACCTGAGATTTAGTAAATCTGCTTATCGCTATTATCTCATCCGCATTTTTGATCGATCTAAGTGTTTTAATCTTGTAAAACCAACGGTTCCAAAAACTATAAAACTCTGGATGACTCTCAAAGATGACATCATGAATGGTAACTACACTCTTTACTTTTCTGGGAAAGAGAACCCATGGAAGTTCACCACTCAATCCATGAAACACACTCAATTCAAACCCTTTAGTAAGGAATGGCAATAATACAGATCGCCACAACCAAAATGGACGAGGAATAATATAAATAAGAACTTTATCATTCTTTTCAAAAAACTCCGTTGATTTATTTTTTATGTAAGGAGGAGTGAATAAGTGATACGTATTGTCTGGATAATGGGATACTAAAAATTTGACAAGGGAGCGAGAATATGCTCCCAAGCCAGATTTATTGTGAAATAGTCTCTTCGCGTCAAAACCTATGACCATTAGCCTTTTTCTCTTGCGATCCGTGCATCTCTGAAACTTTTAATAAAAAACACCATTGCTATTATTCCTGTTAGAAACATTAATCCGGTTCTAAACATTCCCATGGTGTCATTATCTCCCATTGCACTCATGAAAGGCTTTGCAATTCCTAGTACCATTAACAAGGTCACAACCACAGCTATGTGAGCAACCATTTTGTTCTCTGAAGTCACCCCTTTTTGACAGGCCAATAAAATAAGACCTCCCACTACAGGAATCAGAGCTGTAAGAGATGCCAATTCTGTGGCATATGCTCCCCATGCCCCCATTATTATTAATACCGTAGCATTTAGGAGATTAGCTTTACTTGCATTCATAACTATTTAATTTTAAGTGTTGATTTCTCTAATTTATTCCGGATGTGTCAATTGGTAACTCTTCTAGTTCATCAAATTCATCATCTCCAAATTCATTATCATCAAATTCGTCAAACTGAACATCTTCATCCGTTGTTCGTGCAAACTCGTCTTCTGGTTCACCTCTCTTATATCTTGCGCAATCTATAAAGTCACTTATTCCTTTCGGCGGCTTTCTAAACTTAATAGAAGAGTCATATCCACTAGTTGAATCTGCCTCGAGACGCTTTACATAATCCATGAAAATAGGCCGAGCCAGCACAAAACCCTGACCATCCTCCAATGTATAAAACTTAACCCATTTTTCATCTCCTCCTACCCAAACACCAGTGACCAGACTAGGAGTTACTCCCATAAACCATCCATCTGCATAGTCATTTGTAGTGCCTGTTTTACCTCCATTTTGACTTTCAATCCCGAGTCCACTGCCCGTATTATTCTGAAGCATGTCGAGCATAACAGCATTGTAAAAAGGGTTAATCGCCACATTTTGTTCTACCGCCGATTGGTATATAACTTTTCCATTTTTATCTTCTACTCTATCTATAAATGACGGTTTCGTATATACTCCATCATTAGCAAATGTGGTATATGCTCCTGTAATCTCCATTACGGATAGGTCTACAGATCCTAGGCAAATGGAAGGCACTCTAGGTATTAACATTCTACCATTATACAAAGTCTCACTTTTACTAATCCCTACATTATTTAACAATTCCCTTATTGGCTCTACTGTACCTAACTCTTTTACCATCCTGACTGTGATAGAGTTCTTTGAATAAAGTAAGCCTTGATACAAATTGTATTTGTTACCTGTAAACAAGCCATTCGCATTGGATGGTGACCATTCACCTGACACATTAAAATTTGCATCTCCTTGTACAATTGTATACTGGAGGTCTTCATATTCTTGACATGGTGACAGGCCTTGTATACCAATAACTGTGGAATAAACAAAAGGTTTTATTGTCGACCCGACTTGTCTTCTAAAGTTTATATGATCGTACTTAAAGTTTTTAAAATCAACGCCACCTACCCATGCTTTAATCTGACCATTCTTAGGGTTAACAGAAAGCAAACCACTCTGCATTATCCTAGTCATATGCATTAACGAATCAAGTAAAGTCATTTCCTTTATTTCAAAACCTTCCTCCCCATAAGCAAAAACTTCCCTCTCCTTTTCTACCTCAAGGGCATTGTTAAGATCTCCTTGAAAATCTTTCCATTTGGACTCTACCAATTTCCATAATGAAGAATTAAGAACATCTCTGAACTTTTCTTTGTGCTCATTAATGGTATTTACAAAAGACTTATCTGCTAAAAGTTGTCTAACTGTAGGTTCTTTAAGCTCAACCTCATACTCCTTTTTCGCTCTTTCTGATAGTGTTGAAAAATGTTTTTTATAAAGATTCGAGTAAGCATCTAAGGTTCTGATTCTTCTTTTCACTGTTGAGTCCCATGCAGCCATTCTAAGACTATCAGCTGTGTCTGATCTATCTAGTTGATAGGTCAATGGATTTTTTCTATTCCACACACGCCAATATCTTTCTTGAATTTTTGCCATGTGATTGATGACAGCTTGTTCAGCGTGGTTTTGGTAGTTTAGGTTAATAGTTGTATAAATATTGAGCCCATCTCGATACATATCATATGCAGAGCCATCTAATTTTCGATATTCATCTTTTCGAAAAAGGTCTTTTAACCACTTAGTGAGTTCACTTCTGAAATATGGTGCTGGCCCATCTACATGAGTAGTCCTGTTAAAAGAAGACATGTCAAGAGGTTTATCTCTTAATGTGTCTCTTTGAACACTGCTAATTTTGTTGTTCTTCGCCATGAGAAAGAGTACGGTATTTCTCCTCTTTTCAGCATTTTCTGCAAATCTTATCGGATTATATCTTGATGGGTTTTTAAGCATTCCTACTAAAGTGGCGGCTTCTTCAATTCGTAAATCTTTCTGATCTTTTCCAAAATAAATTTGAGCCGCTGCCTGTATTCCGTGAGCACCATTTATAAACTCAAATTTATTGAGATACATGGCCATAATTTCTTCCTTTGTGTATTGCCTTTCAAGTCGAACTGCTGTAATCCATTCTTTAAACTTGATATTCAAAAGATTTTTGGCCCTGGCTATTCTCCCATTCCCTAATGAATGTCTTTTAAATAATAATTTAGCAAGTTGTTGTGAAATCGTACTTCCACCACCAGAACTATCATTTCTAGTAAGTACTGTTTTGAACAAAACTCTAAAAAGTGCTATAAAGTCTATTCCCGAATGCGAATGATAACGGATGTCCTCTGTAGAAATAAGGGCATTTACGATATTAGAAGACAAATCAGCATAATCTACAAATTCTCGGTTTTCGATATAGTATTTACCAAAAGGTGTAAGGTCATCACTATAGATTATTGATGCTAAATCATATTGTGGATTCTCTAATTGCTCAAATGAAGGAAGATCACCTTGAGAAAATGAATAAAAAATAATGAAACATGTCACTGTGCCTCCTATAGTTCCAGCCCAGAGTGTGTAGGCCAAGATCTTTAGCCATTTATGTTCAACGACATTATCCCATATTTTTTTCAGTCCAATAAATCTTGAGTTCATTCCTACTTGTAATTAAGAGCCTACTCTTAAAGCCAAAAGTAGCGAATTCTAACCATTCGGTTCTTCATCAAAGGGATCATCTAAATCTGATGAATCTATAGGAATTTCTAGTTGGTCAGGCTGTTCATATACACTACAATCGAGCTCTATCCCCACATCTGCAGGATAAAGAAATTTTGCACTAGTATTGAAACCTATTTTTGGGTCATTTTCCAAATAACTCATAAAGTTTAAGAAATACGGCCTGGCCATTCTTCCTCCTTGCCCATCTTCAAGAGTCAAGAACCTTATCCACTGGTCATCTCCACCGACCCATGTCCCTACAGTAAGATTAGGAGTGATACCCATAAACCAACCATCTACATAATCGTCAGTGGTACCCGTTTTCCCGCCAAAATCTGTTTCAAGCGCATAATGAACTGTACTAGCAGCATATTTGAGCATTTCCACCATTGTGAAATTATACTCTTCACTTAAAGCTTGGCGCTGTTCTATCTCATTTTCATAAATGACATTTCCATTCCTGTCTTCAATTTTTTTCAAAAAAATAGGCTTTGAATGTACCCCATTGTTTGAGAATGTGGTGTAAGCAGATGTCATTTCCAACACACTTAGAGAAGGCACTCCGAGAGCCAAGGAAGGTACAGCAGGAATCTTTTTACGAGGTATTCCCATATTCACTGCAAGGTTGATTATTTCGTCTACGGACTCAAGATTTTTTACTAACCAAACAGAAACTGAATTAAGAGATTTTCGCATTGCCTCTTTCAAAGTATAATCTTCCTCGCTGAATATTTCATTAGCATTGGAAGGGCTCCAACTGTCACGAATATTAAATGGAGGTTCACCAGCTGGAATAGTATATTGAATATCTTTAACCTTCCAACAAGGAGAATATCCATTCATCAATGCGGTGGTATATACAAATGGCTTAAATGTAGACCCAACTTGTCTATCAGAGGTGACATGATCATATTTAAAATACTTGTAGTCCAAGCCCCCTACCCATGACTTTACAAAACCCGTTTGTGGCTCGATAGATACAGATCCGAGCTGCATATGCATTCTATGGTACTTAATAGAATCTAAGGGAGACATAAAAGCTTCTTTTTCACCACCTTCATCAAAAGAAAAAACAGTCATTTCTCTTTTGATATTAAACTCTCTCTTCGCTGCATTTTTCAATTCCCTCCATTCTTTTTTAATTCGAGGCCAAAAATCACTTTGTAAAATCTGCTCGTATGTCCGCTTTTGTTTTGAACTAAACAAACCTTGTTTGTGCATGTAACTTAGAGCATATTCATCTTTGTCAGCTTTTAGCAATCGGTTTATATCAGCATCCCACAACCTGACATTTTCTATTGCCGCTGAGACTTCATTGGTAACCTCATTCATGTATTGTGCTCGAAGACCTTTGAACCTTTCTGTTCCTTCGACAAGCTTATTTAGGGCATTTTGCCGAAAAGTTAGTTGACCCTCTGTAGCATCATATTTCCATGGGTCTTTATCTTTCCATCTTGAAAAATATAAACCCTGAAGTTGTTTCATGTGCTTTCTCATGGCTCTTTCTGCATGATGCTGATATCTCGAGTCAATAGTGGTATAAACTTTTAGGCCATCTCTATAAATGTTATAGTCCGTTCCATCTGGTTTCGGTGGAATATTTCCAGATTTGATTAAGTTTCTTAGTGTTTTAGTTAGTTCGTTTCTAAAGTAAGGAGCTAAGCCATCTATATGCAATGGGCGCTTAAAGTTGCTAAGGTCTATTGGCTTATCTTTGAACTCATTGTATTGCTCAGTAGAGATATGTCTAGCCTTTTCCATTTGTTTAAGCACTATCATTTTGCGATAAAGTGCATTTTCGGGTCTGCTTTTTGGATTAAAAAACCTCGCATTTTGAAGCATTCCTATGAGAACAGCAGCTTCATCAACGGATAAATCCTTTTGGTTTTTTCCAAAATAAACATTTGCTGCAGCACCTATTCCCTTTGCATCATGAAGAAAGTCATACTTGTTGAGATACATGGCAATAATCTCTTCTTTGGTGTACCTCTTTTCAAATTCTATAGCAATAACCCATTCTTGCAGTTTTTGCCAAAACCTTCTTATGGTGTTTTTAGATGCTTTGCTGAAAAACAGTTTAGCCAATTGCTGAGTAATGGTACTGGCTCCTCCTCGACTTCCTAAAAACACACCTGCTCTCACTAATCCTTTGAAATCAAGTCCACTATGATCATGAAACCGTTTATCCTCTGTTGCTAATAGTGCATTAACCAAATGTGGGGATAGCTCTTCATAGGTCACCCATTGTCTATTCTCAGAGAAATATCTTCCCAACTCAAGTCCATCTGCAGTATAAACCAAAGACGACTCTTTAAAACTTGGATTCTCTAATTCTTTAGTATCTGGTAATCTAGTTTTTGATATATAAACAAACGTGCCAATAGCAAACAGCAATGCTACCATAAAAAAGCACCAAAGAATAATAGTGTATTTCCTGAATCTGCTAATTGGACTTTCTAAAGAAGTCATTTATTCTGTTTTAGTGTCTTGGAAAAAGAAGCTTTCAGGTGGCAATGCCTGTCCCACAGTTGTTTTGTGGATCAATGTTCAAACCGATAAGGTTAGATTATTATTTTATTTCAAGTAGAAAAGACTAAGAATTTAGGGTATACTCCAAGCTCGTTCTAATGAGTTTTGTATTCACTTCTATATCATAAACAGAATCTCCTAAAGACTGCAATAGAGAAAACATGACTTTTCCAGACTTATTCTTTTTATCATGTTTCATATGACTTATGATCATTTCAAGGTCATTATAGTTGGATGAATCCATTCCATAAATAGAAAGAATGTAATTTCTAACTTCATCTAAATCTTGAGAAGGCAAATCCAAAAGTTGATTTGACAAAAAGGTTTCACCTATCATTCCCAATGCTATCGCCTCGCCATGTAACAATGGGCTATCTGTAGAAAAGGAATAGGTCTCAATCGCATGGCCTAAGGTATGTCCGAAATTCAAAATTTTTCGTAGCCCTTTTTCAAGAGGATCTTGCAAAATTACTTTCCTTTTGATATTAACCGATTCTCTCAACTCTGCGTTGGAAATGTTATTTGTCCACTCTTTATTTCTCTTGTATCGAGACCAAATAGATTCGTCCTGAATCAAGGCATGCTTTATCATTTCAGCATATCCGCTTCTAGTCTCTTCAGGAGTAAGGGTTTTCAAAAACTCAGTGTCAATTATTACACTTTGTGGATTTTGGAAAAGTCCAATAAAGTTTTTTAAACCTTGAAAGTCTACACCCAATTTGCCCCCTACAGAAGCGTCTACTTGAGATAGAAGAGTAGTTGGAATTTGAATAAAATCTATCCCCCTCATGTATGTGGATGCCACAAATCCACCCATATCCCCAATCACACCTCCACCCAGATTGATCAAAAGAGAATGTCTATCAGCTCCATGGTTTAAAAGACTCTTCCAAATAAATTCACATGTTTTTAAGTTTTTATGTTCTTCTCCTGAAGAAATTTCTATCACTTGATGAGATCGCAATACCTGATTTATCCGCGGCAGACAATGTCTAATTGTGTTATTATCAGTTAAAACCGAAATAGATGAGTAGCTTTTATTTTTTAGAAATCTTTCTACCTCCCTTGAAGCGTCTCCAAACTCAATATTATATCCTGATACTTCCAATTTCATGAATCTTAAATTACTCTCTTTATGGTCAACTTTTATTGCTCACAAAGGAACAAAGTTTCTTCACAGCATTCAAATATTGCCTACTTTTGAAATACTATAAATACTATTAATAAAAAGCGTATTGAGCGAAGTCACACTTTCTATAAATGGATTTGATCCTATAGAGCTCTACGGAGCAAAAAATGCCCGCCTCAAAATTATAAAAGAAGCTTTTCCAGAAGTTCATATTGCCTCTAGAGGAGAGGTAATAAAACTAAGTGGAGAGAAAAAGCAAACACAAAAAGTAAAGTCGAAACTCGAAATCATGATGCGCATATTAAAAGAGCGCAAAGTTTTGACTGACGCTCAAGTAATAGGACTTGTTAATGATGAAAACCCCTTTGAAAGTGATGAGTCACAAGGTTCTGACAATTCAAATGTGATTGTTTTTGGCAAGTCTGGAAAAGCGATAAAAGCAAAGACTCGGAATCAGAAAAAGCTAGTAAGTGAATCTGAATTCAATGATATACTTTTTGCAATAGGGCCAGCAGGAACAGGTAAAACCTATACTGCAGTGGCCCTCGCTGTAAGGGCGTTAAAAAACAAACTGGTTAGAAAAATAATCCTTACCCGCCCAGCAGTCGAAGCTGGAGAAAATTTAGGTTTTTTACCTGGTGACCTAAAGGATAAAATAGACCCATACCTAAGACCACTTTATGATGCTTTAGATGACATGCTTCCGGCAGATAAGATTACACACTTTACAACCAATAGGGTTATAGAAATTGCTCCATTAGCATTTATGAGAGGGCGAACTTTAGATAATGCTTTTATCATATTAGATGAGGCTCAGAATGCCACAAGTCCACAGCTAAAAATGTTTTTAACAAGACTAGGACCCTCAGCTAAATGTATTATTACAGGTGATCTAAGTCAAATTGACCTTCCTCGAAGTCAGCAATCTGGCCTTTTTAATGCTGTGAAAATATTAAAGAACGTCGATGGAATAAGTACTGTATATCTGAATGAGGAAGATGTAATCCGCCATAGGTTGGTAAAATCTATTATTAAAGCCTATAGCAAAGACAAGGAGGAAAAAGAGAAAAAATATCAAGAAAGCCTGGCAGGAAAAAAATAACGTGAACTAGCATTATTGATACATTTAGAAATCCTGAATAAAGTATTCATGCCATAGCTCCCATTAATGTCATCTAAAGACCAAGAATCTGATTATATTAGGAGATAGTAAAGAGTGCAACACATAATAAATACAATTTTATGGGGGAGCATTTTGTAGACCGGATTAAACAGAAAGAAAAAGTTGATTTCATTCATCATTTATTAAATGATGTGTTAGCACTTGACCGAATGCTTGAAATAGGGCTAATCGAAGATGGTGTTGTTCGAATTGGTGCAGAACAAGAATTTTGTCTCGTTAACTCAGATTGGCGACCATCGAAAAAAGCAATTCAAATACTAAAAGAGATTGACGAGCCTCATTTTACTACAGAATTGGCGCTCTATAATTTAGAAATCAACCTTGATCCTTTGTTACTCGAAAAAGATTGCTTTCAAAAAATGAAAGCACAACTTGATGGTCTTTTAAAAAGGGCTTCAGAAATAGCAAATAAACATAACGATAAAGTCTTACTAACTGGAATCCTTCCAACAATAAGTAAGAATGAGCTTCATAAGACATACATGACACCAAGTCCTCGATATGATGCACTAAATAGTGTGATGCGTGAATTTCGCGGTTCAGAGTTTTCACTTCATATGAAAGGTGTTGATGAGCTTTCTGTAAAACATGAATCAGTTTTATTTGAAGCTTGTAATACTAGTTTTCAACTACATCTTCAAATTCCACCTGATGATTTCATTAAGAGTTACAATTGGGCACAGGCCATATCTGGTCCTGTTTTAGCAATCTGTTGCAACTCTCCCTTGCTCATGGGACGTGAATTGTGGCATGAAACAAGAATTGCGCTTTTTCAACAAAGCCTTGACACACGAAGCTCTTCATTCGCTTTAAAGGATCAACAACCAAGGGTCGCATTTGGATCACAATGGGCTGAAGGAGCTGCTACGGCAGTTTTCAAAGAAGATATTGCTTTACATGAAGTTGCACTATCTAAGCAAATAAAAACTGATGCAATTATTGAACTAAAAAATGGCAGGATTCCAAAGCTTGAAGCTCTTAAACTACATAATGGCACAATTTATAGATGGAATCGACCATGCTACGGTATTTGTGCCGGCAAACCTCATTTACGAATCGAGAATAGATATATACCTTCAGGTCCCTCAGTCCTAGATGAAATTGCCAATTTTGTTTTTTGGGTAGGATTGATGACAGGGAGGCCGTTAGAATATGATGATATGCCTAGTCAAATGGATTTTCGCGATGCGAAAGCCAACTTTATAAGGGCAGCTCGTACTGGAAAAGAATCAATATTAAGATGGAATCATCGAGAATATCCTGTTTCAAATTTAATTATAGAAGTCCTTTTACCTATTGCTAAAAAAGGGCTTAAGAAAATGAAAGTTGATGAACAGGATATATCATCCTTTCTTGAGATTATAAAATTTCGTGCATTGGGCACATCAGGAGCTCAATGGCAAATTAATAATTATCGAAGACTGACCAAGAGTATGAAAAATGATGATGCCTTAGTCTTACTCACAAAATCCATCCATAGAAACCAAAAGGCAGGAAGACAAATAAATGATTGGTCAGAAATAAAAATTGATCATTCTAATTCTGGGACATTAGTGGGTCATATTATGTCGACCGCATTATATACTGTACATAAAAATGATTTATCCGATCTGGCAACGAGTATAATGAAGTGGAAAAAAATTCATCATATGCCAGTAATAAGCCGAAAAGGGAAGCTCATAGGTTTACTGACTTCATCATACATGGAAGAACTTCAAAAAACAGAAAAAATCAAAAACAGAAAAAAAGTAGGGGACATTATGATAAAAAAAGTATATCATGTTGATCCTTCAACTTCTATTAAAGAGGCTGTCCAATTATTGGAAAAACATCAAATAGGATGTCTTCCTGTTGTTTCAGCAGGAGTACTTGTAGGAATAATCAGTAAAAACGATATAGCGATCCAACAATATGGCTCAAGCATATAGCAAAGCTCTAAACAAATCCATTCAAATACAAAGAATATTAGGTAAAGTTCAAGGAGAGCAAAGTGGTCCAACAATAATATTTATCGCAGGAATGCATGGAAATGAACCATCTGGAATTTTTGCACTGAGCGAAGTTATTAACTCTATTAATCATCAACGGCTTTCCATTAATGGTAATTTATTTGCAATCGTGGGAAACATCAAAGCCTTGGATAAAGAGGTTAGATATTTAGAGGAAGATTTAAATAGAATGTGGACTATTGAGGATATGAATAAATTAGGCTCAGCAGATAAAAGCACCTCTACTAAAGAGACTCAGGAACAAATCGAAATCTATACCCTACTCAAAGAAATTCTATCCAAAGAAAATGGACCATTTTATTTCATTGATCTTCACACTACATCAAGCAAAACCATACCTTTTACCTTAGTGAATGATACCTTGCTAAATAGAAGGTTCGTTTCGCAATATCCTGTGCCCATGATCTTAGGAATAGAGGAATATCTAGACGGTCCTCTTTTGAGTTATGTTAATGAACTAGGCTATGTTGCTTTCGGCTATGAAAGTGGACAACATGATGAGCTCTCTTCCATTGATAACCATATCGCTTTCATTTATCTCACACTTGTTTTTGGAAAATTCTTGAAAAAAGAATCTATCGATTTTGATAAGCATTTTAACCTATTGTCACATACTTCTGATTTTTCTCGCGACACCTATGAAATTTTTGAAACATATAAAATTTCAGAAAACGAGAAATTCAAAATGAATTCTGGTTTTGAGAATTTCCAACGCGTTAGTCAAAACCAAGAATTAGCCAAGAGTGACCAAAAGTCAATTAAAGCAAGTGAATCTGGTCGTATTTTTATGCCTTTATATCAAAGTCATGGAGGCGAAGGCTTTTTTGTTATCCGTAAAATTCCAAATTTCTTTCTGCACCTCTCTACACTTTTTAGGAAAGTGAAATTTGATCGCTTACTTCCTTTTCTCCCTGGAGTCTCTATGCACCCTGAGAAAAAAGAAACGCTGTTGGTCAATCGTAAAATTGCAAGGTTTTTTGCAAAGCAATTCTTTCATTTGTTGGGTTACCGTAGTAAACACCATGATAAGACTCATTTGATTATAAAGAATAGAGAAACACACTCAAGGGAAAATGAGTATCCGAGTTTTAATCTCAACTAAAAATTTGCATTGCTAAGCCACATCTTGGCCTTTTGACGCACTCCAAATCTCAAACCATTGTTCATCCGTGATTTTATCCGCCACGGCGTCTACAGCCACTTTTATTCTTTCAATTTTAGATGATCCGGTTACTGGAAGGATTTGAGAAGGGTGGTGAAGTAAAAACTTATATGCCATTTCATCTAAGGTCCATCCATATTTATCTGCCACTTCTTTAAGTCTAGCTCTTTGTGTAACAAATTCATAGTCTTTGGACTTTTGAAAAAGCTTTCCTCCTCCTAAAGGTGCCCATGCCATAGGTTTTATTCCCCTTGACAAAGCATTGTCCAAAATGCCATTAGTAAAAGCATCTAAATTTAAAACCGAAGCCTCTATCTGATTTGTAATAACGGGTACTGATTTATAAAGCATATTGAACTTTACCGGCTCAAAATTAGATACTCCAAAGTGCTTCACTTTTCCTTGATTTTTTAATCTTAAGAATGCATCAGCTACGACATGGGGATCTAATAATGGACTTGGTCTGTGTAAGAGAAGTAAATCAATATAGTCGGTGCCGAGGTTTTCAAGGCTATTCTTTACGGATTCAAAAATATGGGCCCCACTATTATTATAGCTTTTGATTTTTATATCCGGTCGATTATCACATGGCATTTTTATTCCACATTTAGTAATAATCTGTATTTGTGATCTATCTATTCCTCCAAGATTCAATGCCTCTCCGAAAAGCTTTTCTGTGGTATAGTTGCCATAAATATCAGCATGGTCAAATGTTGTAATCCCTAGATCAATACAATTTTTTATCAGAGAATTTACTTTCTCTGGAGAAAGATCAGATCCCCATATACCCCAATTCATTACACCTGCAATAATCCTAGAAAGGCCGAGGTCTTCGTTTAGTTTTACCTGCATCACTCGCCTAAATCTATTGAACTATCTCTTCCTGAGGTTCTTCTGTAGATTCCGCACTATTATCAGAAGGTGGTATATCATCATCATCCTCGAAAACATACTCTTCTGGATCTTCAAATGGTCGAACACCAATTAGTTTTTCCACATCAGATTTAATTAAAACTTCTTTTTCTAATAGCTCTTTGGCTAGAATATCCAATTCCTTCTTTTTACTCTTGAGCAATTCTTGAGACCTTTTGTATTGATCTTCAAGTAGTTTGCGGACTTCCGTATCTATAAGTGTAGCTGTGTCATCAGAATATGGTTTGCTCCATTGATCTTGCTGCATTCCGTAAAAAGACACATTTCCTACTTTCTCATTCATCCCATATATCCCAATCATGCTATATGCCATTTTGGTAACTTGATCGAGATCATTCTGAGCTCCTGTGGATATTTTGTCAAATATAATTTTCTCCGCAGCTCTTCCTCCAAAAGTCATACAAATCCTATCCAGAAGTTGCTCTGTTCTGGTTATATATTCTTCTTTGGGAAGGTACTGTGCATAACCCAATGTTCCCATTCCTCTAGGCACTATTGTAACTTTTACAAGTGGAGAGGCGTGCTCTAAATACCATCCGCAGATAGCATGGCCTGCTTCGTGATATGCAATGATTTCTTTCTCTTTGGGAGAAATAAGTTTATTCTTCTTCTCTAATCCTCCAATAACTCTATCTAAAGCATAGTTAAAATCGTCTATTTCTACAGCCTTCTTATCTCTTCTTGCTGCTACCAAAGCCGCTTCATTACAGACATTCGCAATATCTGCCCCTGCGAACCCAGGAGTCATTTCTGCCAGCTGACTAGGCTTTACATCTTTGCTAATTTTTATGTTTTTTAAATGTACTACAAAGATGGCTCTTCGCTCTTTTAAGTCTGGTCTATCTATGCCAATCTGTCGGTCAAATCTGCCTGGTCTTAGCAATGCAGAATCCAAAACATCAGGTCTATTTGTAGCAGCCATAAGAATTACTCCTTTGTCCGTACTAAATCCATCCATCTCAACAAGTAATTGATTCAAGGTGTTTTCTCTTTCATCATTTCCGCCTTGGACCGCACCTTTGCCTCTGGATCTGCCTATTGCGTCTATTTCATCGATGAATACAATACACGGCGCTTTCTCTCTAGCTTGTCTGAAAAGGTCCCTTACTCTAGATGCTCCCACCCCTACAAACATTTCAACAAAATCAGAACCGGAAATAGAGAAAAATGGCACATTTGCTTCTCCTGCAACTGCTTTTGCCAAAAGCGTTTTACCTGTACCTGGAGGGCCTACTAGAAGCACACCTTTTGGAATTTTCCCTCCTAGTGAAGTATACTTTTTAGGGGTCTTCAGAAAATCTACTATTTCCATGATTTCCTCCTTTGCCTCATCTAATCCAGCTACATCATTAAAAGTAATATTAACCTTGGCATTGCTATCAAAAAGGGTGGCTCTTGATTTGCCAATATTGAAAAGCTGAGCTCCAGGACCAGCCCCGCCGCCTCCTACTCGCCTCATTATAAACAACCAGACCCCTATAAACAGGAGGATAGGGATGGTCCAACTCAAAATAAAATTTAACCAATTTTGGCGATTTTCAAATTTTGGGTCTAACTCTAATTTGTAATCTTCATTTAGAGCATCAATCTTTTCCAAAAACTTATCAACAGAACCAATTTTCATTGTGAACTGGGGAGGCTCGAACATAGATGACAACTTGTTAGATGTCGAAGTCTCTTTGTATTTATCAAGTTTTTCTTTCTTGATAAAAATTTCAACATCTTGCTTATTTACCACATTCAGCTTAGATATATCTTCAGCTCTAGCAATTTCTTCAAATTTTTTGAAAGTCACTTCTTCAGGCCTACCTACTAAGCTCATCACAAGATTAATCCCAAAAAGAAATGCTATAAGTATTGCATATATCCAATAAGAATTTACAGGACCTTTAGGGTCCTTTTCTCCTTTCTTCTTGTTATCAGAATTAGTATTGTTATTGTTATCGTTCTCCATTATTTGTAATTATAGGGCCATTTGATACACTTTGTGAATGAGATCATACATCTTCATAACGTTTGATCGTGGCGTCTGCCCATAGATCCTCAAGATCATAGTATTTTCTAGTTTCAGGATAGAATACATGTACTATCGTATCAAAATAATCTACCAGCACCCACTTAGATTCTAATAGCCCTTCCCTATGATTAGGTTTTAATTGTAAATCTTGATATACCTTTTTGTAAATATTATCAGAAATGGCTTTGATCTGAGTCGTAGATTCTCCTTCGCAAATAATAAAGTAATCTGCAGGAGCTTCCTCAATTTTTCTCAAATCTAAAGTCATTAAATTTATTCCCTTAATATCCTGAATACTATCTATAATCGTATCGATTAGAATATTTTCAGTACTAATGGTCTTTGTTTTTAAACTTCCTACTTTAATATTGATGTTTTAAAAGATTAATTGCAAAGTTATAAATAATCAACGTTGAATATCCCCAAAATATATCAATTCGGTATTTACCAAATCTATCACTACAACGAGATCAAATCTACGAATGATCATGCATGGAACCTTATATCAAATAACAATCCAAAAGAAAATGTTGTCATAGTTGCAGATAATCAGACTCATGGAAAAGGTCAATATGGCAGGAAGTGGGAGTCTTCCATCGGAAAAAACATCACTATGACAGCCATTGTGGCTCCAAAATCCCTTGAAATAAAAAATGCTTTTTATCTGAATATCATTGTGTCTTTAGCAATATGTACAGTCCTCGAGGATCACTTAAAAATTAAATTAAAGATCAAATGGCCAAATGATATCTATTATAAAAACAGAAAACTCTGCGGAATTCTGATAAAGAATAAAATTGTCAATAATCAAATAAAGAATAGCATTATTGGTATGGGCATTAATGTTAACCAAAATAAATTCAATCAAAATTTACTCAACCCTACTTCAATGACATTAATTTCCAATAATGTTTTTGATAAAAAAATCTTGATTTCTGAGATTCTAATGAACCTTCAATATCTATTTGAAAAAGTTCTTGAATTTGGGGTTTCTGCGAGCTGTGAAGATTATAATGATCGCCTATACAGAAAAAACATGTCAGCCTATTTTAGAGTGAATAAAGAAGAAAAAGAACTGTCTATCATAAGGGTTACAGAGACCGGGCTTATTCAATTGAAAGATGCCAGTGGGGCATTAATTGAGCTTTCGTCGGGGCTTGAGTACATTTTGTAGTAAAAAGTGAAATTGCTTTTCTCTGTTGAAACCAATTAGTTGCACATTTGCATTTATTAGGAGTAGATTACATTACAACAAAACGAAAAAACAACTAGCAATGAGAAAATACCTCCCTTATATCATTCTTGGCGTAATAGCCTTTTTCATATTTACTTCTGCTACCAGTTCATACAATTCTTTGGTATCAAAAGATGAACAAGTAAATCAATCTTGGGCTAATGTGCAAAGTGCTTATCAACGTAGAGGCGACCTCATTCCAAATCTTGTAAATACTGTCAGAGGTGCTGCAGAATTTGAAAAAGAAACATTGGAGGCCGTGGTTAATGCCAGGGCAAAAGCCACTTCAGTTACAATTGACCCAACTAATATTACTCCTTCTCAATTAGAAGCCTTTAATCAGGCACAATCAGGGTTGTCATCTGCTCTAAGTAAATTGCTGGTAACAGTAGAAAGATATCCAGAGCTGAAGGCTGTGGCTAATTTCACAGAACTTCAAACCCAACTAGAAGGAACAGAAAACAGAATAAAAGTAGAGCGTGATAGATTTAATGCTGCCGTAACCTCTTTCAACAAATCAGTGAGAAGTTTTCCAACAAATTTATTTGCCGGTCTTTTTGGGTTTCAAAGAAAAGCGGCTTTTGAATCCGATGCAGGGTCAGAGGTTGCCCCTAATGTCAATTTTGATTTTGGTAAATAGAAATTAACCTCAATAAAAATTTGATGATTGATTTTTTCACAAAAGAAGAAGGAGACAGAATAGTCGAAGCCATTAGATTAGCTGAACTACGCACTAGTGGGGAAATAAGAGTTCATTTAGAAGTGGGCTCTGGGCAAAAAACAATTCGGGAGGCAGTAAAAATATTTGCCAAACTCGGAATGAAGCAAACCAAAGATCGAAATGGTGTTTTGTTTCTTCTGGTACCTGAAAAGAAAGAGTTTTCTATCTACGGTGATGTCGGCATTCACAAAATTGTACCTGAGGGTTATTGGGAAGATATTGTAACCCATGTAGAAAAGCAGTTTAGATTAGGTGCTTTTACAGATGGAGTTTGTGAAGGAATACAAATGGTTGGAGAAAAACTAAAAATGCATTTCCCCTATAAAACAGGAGATGAAAATGAACTGCCAAATCAAATTTCTTATGGTCAATAGAACACTCAGGCTTTTCGTCATTTTGGCAATTTGTTTTTACTCAATTGTTTCTGTATTTGGGCAAACCAAAGCAGTCCCAAGCCCTTTCGACCCACCAAGACTAGTAAATGATTATATCAATCTACTGAGTACTGTTGAGAATCAAAATCTTGAAAAAAAGCTAGTTGCATACAACGACTCTACCTCTATTCAAATAGCAATAGTCCTAGAAGAAACAACAGGTGGAGAGAATATCGTCACCTATGCTCAACGACTTTCAGAAGAATGGGGAATTGGTCAAGGAGATTCTGATAATGGAATCTTGCTGCTCGTAACAACGAAAGAACGGGGGCTACGCATTCATACCGGTTATGGTGCTGAGATATTCCTCACTGATGGAATGTCTAAAAGGATTATTGATAATGTAATTACTCCAAATTTTAGAAACAAACAATTTTACCAAGGCTTGGATAAAGCTACTGAGATAATCATGCAATTAGGCACAGGTGAATATCAAGCCGTAAGCTCTAATAGAAATGAAGGCATCCCTCCTGAATTAATCATAATATTGATTATACTCATTATTGTAGTGATCTCTATAATAAAAAATAGAGATAGATGGGATGATGGCGACGACGGAGGTTACTATAGAGGAGGAAAGTATGAAGACTATGGTAGTCCATCTCGAAGAAGAGGACGAGGATGGGTTGTAATGCCTGGTTCTGGAGGTGGTTTTGGAAGTAGTGGCGGCGGTTTTGGCGGTTTCGGAGGTGGCAGTTTTGGCGGTGGTGGCGCTTCGGGCAGTTGGTGACAAAAAAAATTAAATTATGAGTCAGGTTGTTACATTATTTCAAGAAGAATTCAAAAGAAGGGTATTTGTTGAATCCTACTCCAGAATTGAAAACTGCCTAGACCGCCTGACCCAAGACCAGATATGGCATAAAGCCAATAAAAACACAAATAGTATTGGCAACCTTGTCTTACATCTCATGGGAAATGTAAGGCAGTACATATGTAGTGGATTAGGGGGGCAAGATGATATTAGACAACGAGATCTAGAATTTTTAGCCTCTTCGGTTTGTAATACTTCTATTTTAAGAACAAGTATGCAAAACCTGAAAGTAGATGTGACTTCTGTTATAGATTCTTTGACTGAAAAAAATTTGACAGAACTCTATAAAGTCCAAGGGTTTGAGGAAAATGGTACGAGTATTTTGATCCATGTTATAGAACATTTTTCATATCATGTTGGTCAAATTGCTCAATACACAAAATTACTTCTTGATGAAGATTTGGGGTTTTATGCTGGGCTTGATCTCAACATTAAATCCAAATAAAACTACCACTCATACTTTACGACATCAGGTTTGCTTGTCCACTTGTTTCCTTTTATTCTAAATCGCCATGGCCAATGACCACTTTCTTTAGTATGGTGTGACAGTCCAACTCTTGGGCCACTTATAATCTCCTTTACCTCCACTTCATTGTCCCAAATTTGGACAGGAGATTTTTTGTCATAAAGCAATGTTCTGTCAAATTTTATTGTAATTCCCATTGCGACAGTAAATTTCCCTGGGCCGTTCATCATTTCATGTTTAGGCCATGACATTTTCCTTCGATACATCATTGTATCTAATCCTTCTAAAGGCTCTATGGCTCTTATTAGAACAGCATGAGGAGTGTTTTGTGGTCCCGTTACTACATTGAAGAGGTTATGAATACCATAGCATATATATACATAGGCGTGTCCTGCAGCAGAAAACATAGCCTCGTTTCTAAGAGTTCTTTTGTTTCCTCTGGCATGGCTAGCCAAGTCTTCCGGAGCTCTATATGCTTCTGTTTCTGTTATTGTACCACTAGTTCGTTTTCCATTAACATGAGAAACTAATTTTTTACCTAATAGGTCTTTAGCTATCTGAACAACATCTTTAGATTCATAAAATTCCTTTGAAAGAATGTTCGCCACAATGAGATTTTTTGCTTTTCAGAGCAAAAAGGTATGATTAGCTCCACCAAACATTCAATTTTAAGAACTCTTTAATTTCTTGTGTCCGAAAATCTTCTCAACTTTGCAAGCAATTCAATTTTGTTGATTATGGTTCGAATAATATTTCTTTTAACCCTTCTTTTGGTCTCTTTTTCTGTATTTACTCAATCTTCTCATTCACATCTTAGAAAGGGGGACAAAGAATATGTAAAAGAGAATTACGCCGAAGCAGAGCAGAACTATAGAAAATCATTAGAGAAAAGAAACAACCTCAAGGCAAAATATAACTTGGGAAATAGTACATACATGCAAGACCGGTTTGAAGAGTCTATTGAGCATTATAACGATGCTTTAAGCCTTGCCAAAACAGATTCTGAAAAAAGTACAGCACATTATAACTTAGGCAACTCTCTTCTTAAAAATGGAAATTTGGATGAAAGTATTGATGCATATAAGGAAGCTCTAAAACTCAACCCTGCTGATGATGAAATCAGAAAAAATCTTTTTGTGGCCAAAATGATGGAACAACAACAGCAACAAGAACAGGAGCAACAGCAAGAACAAAACGAACAAAATCAAGAACAACAGGAGCAAAATGAGAATCAACAAAATCAAAACCAACAAGAAGATCAACAACAAAATCAAGATAGCCAGCAACAGCAGGAAGATCAACAGGTAAATAACGACAATCAAAAAGAACAAGAGTCTGATGCCCAAGACCTAAGTAAAGAGGACGCTATGAAACTTTTAGAAGTAATCGAAAATGAAGAAAAAAATGTTCAGGAAAAATTGAGAAAGGTCTCTGGAAAAAAGAAAAATATTAAGAAAGATTGGTAACAGGTAAATTGAAATGATATCTAAGATTTTTATAATAATTACATTCTGGCTTACATCACTAATTGCACTTTCTGGACAGGTAGATGGTTCCTTCACAATGGAATTGAGCAGCGATACAGTTCTCATGGGTAATACTATTGCTCTTTCATATAATATTGAAAATATAGTCGGAGAATTTGTAGCACCAGACTTGTCCGATTTCAGAATTGTAGCTGGCCCTAATGTGTCATCTCAATATTCTTCTTTTAATGGAAAGGTTTCTCAGAAAAGTAGCCATACTTATTACCTCATGCCTTTAGAATTAGGAATAAGTAATATCGGAATGGCCAAAATCGGTAGCAATGAAAAATGGGTTGAACTTGATCCTGTGAATGTTACAGTTTTAGAAAACCCTCATGGTTTAGAAGAAAGCTTTGGATCCCCTCTGACAAGAAGAAGTGCAATACCCAACCAGGATACATTATCTCAAAAACAAAAGATACTTTTAGAGAAACTCAAAAAGGGTAAAAAGAAGAAAATTTGAATCGACCAATTATGATAAAGTGGGTTTTTCTAATTGTGTTTGCCTTTTTTAACACTTTTGCTTTTAGCCAATCTTTTAAAGCTTTCTCAAATGCCGAAGAAATCCTAGAAGGCTTTGATTTTCAAGTTACGTTTAAGCTTGATGGGGCAAAAGGAAATACATTTCAACCACCCTCTTTCAATGAATTTAGAGTTGTAGGGGGCCCAAGTTCATCATCTAGTATGAGTATCATAAATGGACGAACCACCCAGTCTATGTCATACTCTTATGCCCTTATGGCGAAATCCTCGGGTAATTTTAATATTGGCTCTGCAAGTATTAAAGTGGGTGGTAAGACCTTACGAACAGACCCATTAAATATAAAGGTTCTTAAGTCATCAGAAAACAAGAATACTTCTCAGTCATCAGAAGAGGTGTTCTTGGAGTTGGAACTTAGTGATAGTATAGCTTATGTGGGCCAACAAGTCATATTAAAATATGTTATTTATACCTCTATTGACGTTAGGTCCTACAACTTCATAAATGAAAGCGAGTATAAAGGGTTTTATGTAGAAGACCTTCAAAATCATAGAGAACAATCTCGCCAAGTCGTAAGGAATGGCAGACAATATTTGAGACAAACACTTAAGTCTGTGGCGCTCTTCCCTCAACAAACAGGAAAAGCTGAAATTGGGGCCGCTTTGGTTAATCTGGGTATTGCTGTTAAATCTGAAAGACCAAGTTTCTTCTTTTCTACATCAATGAAATCAAAAAGATTAACAACTCCTCCTAGAGAAATTAGAGTGCTCTCTACTCCACGAGGTGCACCCAGTTCATTTTCTGGCGGTATTGGATCGTTTAAAATGACAGCTTCTGTTGATAGAAATACTGTGTCTAAAGATGGGGCGATAACGCTAAAAATGAATTTTGAAGGAGATGGGGATGCCCGCTTCGTCGGCCCTCCTAATCAAACTTTTGGAGGTTTTGAAATTTATGATCCAAACCTTCTCTCCGAGAGCAATAGAATAAGTGGCGGAAAAATCAAAGCAATAAAAAGTTATGAATATCTATTGGTTCCTCAAGAAATAGGATTGCAAACAATTCAACCAGAATTCACTTTTTATAATGTGGATAGTGCTAAATACATTACCATTTACGGTCCAAAGTTTAATGTGCAAGTAGTCCCCGGAAACCAGAATAATGTCGTCAGCACAGAAGATTTAGACAGTAGAATAGTTTCCATTGCGACGTCTACAAAATTGTATAAACCCTCGAATTCTTTATTCTCACCTATTCACATTGGAGCCATAAGCATTATCCTGTTAGGGTTTGTAGGTGTAGCGGGAATCAAATGGAATAACGACAGAATCTCTGGAATAGATCCTAAGCTAATTAAAAGTCAAAAAGCCCAAAAGGTCGCAATTGCTAAACTTGCAACAGCTAAGAGCCATTTGGACAAAGGTGTTATAAAGGAATTCTACTCTGCTCTTAGTGAATGTCTCTTTTCCTATATTTCTGATAAGCTGGGCATGTCAGCTAACAATATCTCCAAAGATGATTTATCTGACATCTTTATTAAAACATTAGTGTCTGGGGATGTAACAAAAACTTTGAGTGCTATGATTGAAAGAAGTGAAATGGCTATATATGCAGGTTTTAGCCCAG
>Ga0055584_100000287_pt1 | contig 48114 bp, 43 predicted proteins | sample OSDHelmetaG_FD_58716 | JGI IMG/M metagenome (GOLD analysis project Ga0055584, IMG submission 58716) | Pelagic marine sediment microbial communities from the LTER site Helgoland, North Sea, for post-phytoplankton bloom and carbon turnover... | ecosystem: Environmental > Aquatic > Marine >...
GCAACCGTTGATGCAGCTTTAGCATCACGCCTACGTTGTGACTCTTCCTCTCTTACCTTCTCCTCCTCAACGGCTTTAGACATTGGTGATTGAGAGGTAACAGCATTCTTTTTATTTAACACCAGGTACCTTAGGACAGCATCATTAAAACTAAATGCATCAGTCATTTCAGCTATAACTTCATGTGAGCACTCAACATTCATCAGCAAATAATGCGCTTTATGTGCTTTTTTAATTGGGTGTGCAAGTTGACGCCTACCCCAATCTTCACTTCGATGGATTAACCCACCTGTTTTAGTGACCATTGCTTGGTACTTTTCGACCATGGCTGGCACTTGTTCGCTTTGATCTGGATGAACCAGAAAGACAATTTCATAATGTCTCATTGTATCCCCTTACGGATTGTAGCCTCCTATTTAATTCATAGTGAGGCAAGAGGTTAATATTATTATTTTCACCATCATATAGGTGGAAGCGAATCCTACCCAAGGTTGAAGCTATGTGCAAGTTTAACTATGAATTTTAATGGAGATCTTTTCTATTTTAAATCATTCTTTTTCTGACTAATTCAAAAAGACAAACTCCGGTAGCAACTGATACATTTAAACTTGAAACTGAACCGTGCATTGGAATATTAATTAGCTCATCACATCGATTCATAATCATCTTACTAATTCCAGAATGCTCCTGGCCCATTATTAATATTAATGAATCAGTTTGGTCAATACTAAACAAACTTTCCTGTGCATTATCCGATGTACCGATGCGAGAGATACCATAATCACCCATCCAAGCGAGTACCTTGCCTAGATTTTTCACCATAACAACAGGAATTTTTTCTGCTGCCCCTGCTGCAACTTTGTTAGTTATAGGGCTTACAGATGCTGCGTTATCTCTTCCAATCACGATTGCATCAACCCCAGCTGCATCCGCTGTTCTAATACATGCGCCAAGATTATGAGGATCTTGAATACGCTCTAGCATCAATAATAACAAAGGTTTAGCTGATGGATCAGCTAGCCTTAACTCAATCATACTCCTCAAGCCGGCCTCATCACTGATTAAATGTCTTCTTACTTCAATAACAATTCCTTGATGGACAGACTCACCGCATATTTGACTCAATCTATTACGATTGGCTGGTTTGATTGTAATATTCTGCTCATTTGCAGATTTTATAATCGCTTGTAATCTCTTATTTTCACTATGATACTCAGCAAATATTCTTTTAATTTGGCTGTTTTTATTTATTATTAACTGTTCGGCTGCGCGCAATCCGATGACGTAATTACCTTTACTCATAACTTAATTTACTCTATTTATTTATCAGCCAATATAAAAGTTATTCTTCTCATGTCGATATCTACCTCACTTACCTCAATATTAAGCTCATCACCAATATTATAAGTAATTTTTGATCTCTCACCCCTTAAACATAACGCCTTTTCATCAAAAATATAATAATCATTTTTTAAGCTAGAAATATGAATCAAGCCTTCAATTAAAATATCGTCTAATTGAACAAATAAACCAAAATTGGTAATGCTAACCACGATTCCTGGAAATTCTAATCCAATTTTTTTCTCCATAAATTGACACTTCAGCAGAGCATCAACATCACGAGTCGCTTTTTCAGCTCGTCGTTCCCTTTCAGAACAGAGCGTGCCATATTTCTCCATTACTTGTTTATCATAATAGAAATTATTGAATTTCTCTCCCTGGACAATATGACGAATAGCTCGATGTACCAATAAATCAGGGTAGCGTCTTATAGGTGAAGTGAAGTGCGTGTATTTACTCAAAGCTAATCCAAAATGACCGATACTCTCTGCTTGATAAGCCGCTTGTTTAAATGATCTCAGCATCGTCATAGATAATGTAGAGCTAGAGTATTTTGCTTTTGCTTGACTAATGATCGAATTATAATCTTTTGGGTTAAGATGTTCAGGATGAGGTGGTTTTATGCCTAATGATATAAGATAAGATCGGAGTTGCTCAAAGTCCTCTGCACTGGGTTTTTCATGATTACGATATAAAGTAGGAATCTTATTTTTGTAGATAAATTTGGCTGCCTCAACATTCGCGGCAATCATACATTCCTCAATTAATCGATGCGCATCATTTCTCTTAATAATCTTAATTTTCTTTATTTCACCAGTTTCTGTGAACTGTATTTTTGATTGGGGAATATCTAAATCAATTGCACCTCTTTTTTCTCTTGTAATTGACATTTTTTTATACATTAAGAAGAGATTCCTCAACATCTCCTTAATATTTTCAGAAATAGTTAATGATTCATTATCTTCGAAGAAACTATGAACTTGAGAATAGGTTAATCTCATTTTTGATCTTATAATTGCCTCACCAAAACTTGAGCTGACTATTTTACCAGTCTTATCAATACTCATATCACAGGTCATTGCTAAACGATCTACATTTGGGTTTAAGGAGCATAATCCATTAGATAAAATCTCAGGTAACATAGGTATGACTCTGTCTGGAAAATAAACTGACGTACCTCTCCAGCGAGCCTCTTTATCCAATGACGAGTTATTTTGTACATAAAAATCAACATCCGCAATTGCTACTATTAATCGCCATCCACCATGATTTTTTTCACAAAAAACAGCATCATCAAAATCTTTAGCATCAGCACCATCAATAGTAATTAAATTCAGTTCTCTAAGATCGATACGTTGCTTTAATTCTGAGTCATTTATTACGAGATCTTCGTGATATTTTTTTGCTTCTAATTTAACTTTTTTAGGCCAAATATAGGGAATATCATGTGTTTCAATAGCAATATCAGTATATATACCTTTATCTTTATCGTTGCCCAACCGTCGCTTAACCTCACCCTTTAACATAGAGTTCTTACTTGGATATTCTGTGATATTTATTTCCACAAAGTCATTTATTTCAGCATCCGCAATATCTTGTTTTTTTATATTAACTTTCATCATGCTATTTCTTGAAACTAGTTCCACATAATAATTACCCTTACTGAATATCAATTGCCCAAAAACCTTTTTAACACCTCTCTTAATTACTTTAATTAATTGACCTGCAGGTTTCTCTGAGTTACGCCCAAGAATTCTTATCAAAACCAAGTCACCATCCATTAATGTTCGCATCTCATGAACCGATAAATAAATATCTTTCTCATGATCTTCTGCTATCACGAAACCAAAACCATCACGATGGGCTGAGACAACTCCTTCCATGATATTTTTCTTTCTAGGTACAGAAATTAATCCATTTTTATCTTTTAACAGAAGCTTATTCTTTATCAGATCAAAAACGATTTTTTGTAATGCTTTCCTCTTCTTTTTATCATTCAAATCAAAAACGATATTTAACTCATCTAACGTGATTGGATTCTTATTATTTTTCAAATACTCGAGTAAATTATTTTTATTAGGGATGGGGTATTTGTAAGATTTTTTATTCATAACTTTCTATTTTCTTATAGTATTCAGTGAGCAGTTTAAGTAAAGTTCTGCATGCAAAATTATTAATAACTAAATCATCATGCCGAGGTGGCGGAATTGGTAGACGCGCTAGCTTCAGGTGCTAGTGAGAGAAATCTCGTGGAGGTTCAAGTCCTCTTCTCGGCACCAGTACAGGTTAGTTAAATAACTTTCCTTTTAAAAAATAATTATGTAATAAGCACTATGCCTTAAAGAGCTCTAGATTAATAATTTTAAAATTATATTTAATTAGGTATTAATTTATATTTTATGTAATATTCAGATAAATTAATGGAGTAATCATGCAAGCATTCGTCAATACAATAAATTCATATATATGGAGTGATGCCCTCATCTATTTTGCCCTTGGTGCCGGTCTATTCTTTTCTATAAAGACGAAGTTCTTACAAGTAAGATTATTTCGTGAAATGGTGAATTTAATATTCTCTGGAAAGAGCTCAGCTAAGGGTATTTCAACCTTCCAGGCACTTACAGTATCACTCTCAGGGCGCGTTGGTACAGGTAATATTGCTGGAGTAGCTGCAGCAATTGGTTTTGGTGGACCTGGTGCAGTTTTTTGGATGTGGATCGTCGCCTTCTTGGGAGCGTCAACCTCTTTTATTGAATGCACACTCGGGCAAATCTATAAAGAAGAGATTGATGGGCAATATCGTGGGGGACCGGCATATTACATCGAAAAAGCCATGGGACAGAAATGGTACGCATGGACATTCTCTATCGCTGCTATTCTTGCGGTCGGCCTCTTGCTTCCGGGTGTTCAAGCAAATAGCATCGGTAATGCTGTCGAGCTCGTATTAGGTGGCGGTGAAATCATTGACACAATTATGGGACCGCTGAGCTCTACAAAAATTACCTCATCTATTGTCGTGGTAACTCTTCTTGGTTTTATTATTTTTGGTGGCGTTAAAAGAATCGCTAACTTTACACAAGTAATTGTCCCATTTATGGCTTTTGCTTATATTATCATTGCCTTGGCAATAATTGGTCTTAACCTCAATCGCATACCAGAAATCTTAAATTTAATACTCTCTGATGCTTTTACTCCAATGGCAGGTTTTGGAGCTGCAGTAGGATGGGGGGTAAAACGAGGTATTTATTCTAATGAGGCTGGACAAGGAACCGCTCCACATGCAGCCGCCGCTGCAGAAGTTGATCATCCAGCTCAACAAGGTCTAGTTCAGGCTTTTGCCGTTTATATTGATACTTTATTTGTCTGTTCAGCAACTGCCTTTATGATATTGATTACAGGTGCATATAATGTTCATAATGATGAGGGGTCTTCACCTGGTTTTATAATTCAGAATTTAAGCGCGACAGCGGATGCCAATAGCCCTGCATTTACTCAATATGCTCTAGAGACTTCTCTACCAGGTATGGGTGCTACTTTTGTTGCTATCGCTCTATTCTTTTTTGCTTTTACTACTATTTTGGCATACTACTATCAAGCAGAAACAAACATCGCATATATTCGTCGCACTATAAAAATACCTGGTGATATTTTTCTCCTTAAAATAGCATTACTCATAGCTGTTTTTTACGGAGCTAATAAGACAGCAAGCGTAGCATGGGGATTGGGTGATATTGGAGTAGGCTTAATGGCTTGGCTGAATATCATGAGTATTGTAATTATTTTCTTTATATCAAAACCTGCAATTAAAGCATTGAAAGATTACGAGACACAAAAACAATTAAATGTAGAAAAATATTCTTTTGATCCAGCTTCTCTGGGTATTGAAAATGCTGAGTTTTGGGATAAGCGTAGCAAAGAAACTAAAAAGACTTCATAATTTTGGGTAATGTTCCACGGTCCAAGATATCACTAAGATCCTCTGCGAGCTCATCACAGGCCAAAACAACTGAATGCCACCTTTTTATTCTCTCGGTGTTGGATAATTGCTGAAAATCAGATCTGTCTGGTACTTTAGCTCCAGGTAATTTTGCAATAAATTTTTCGGAAGGGCATATAAAAATAGTCCTATCTAAATTTCTTTTTTGTACAGTTCGCCAAATTAATGACTTATCAAACCAACCTGGTTTTAAACAATCAAAAAAATGAGGATACAAAGCATAATGATCATTATCAACTGGGAGAAAGTCCATGTGGTAATCAATAATACCGCCATCCCGATAAACTCCTGATGGAGCTCCTTCTATATTTTTAATACCCTCCATAAAAATTGGTATTGCACTAGAGGCAATCACCGCATCTTTTAAATTATCCTTACTTAGCGGAATGGCATACGTAGGGATTTCAGTATTATTTTTTATTAATGGACCTTCCCTTGCATCAAAAAATAAACCTCTCGAAAAAAAATACCGCAATAATCTTCGATCAAAGGTATTTGCCGTCATTGATCCTAATAACCCTATTATCAGGATAGGATTAAATTCTGACTCTAAAAAATGATGCGCCTTAGAGGTCAAAATGTGAGTTCTAAAACTTGGATGATGAATAATGCTCTCCAGTTCTGAATCATTACACATGAGATCAAGCATCAATCTAAGATGATTTGAGATCTCACTTTTACTGCTCTCAATTGAGAAATTTTGCTCTATATATTCATGCTCAAATTCTTCAATTGCTGCTACTGGATCTCTTTGGGGGTAACATAAGAACCGCCATACACCTATCGATGAGGCAATTAAATGAATTGGGTTCTCTATTTTTGGAATAATTTTTTCTAATATTACGCGATCTATCTTGCTCAACATAAGCCATTTTGGTCCACCTGACGCGCCTAGAATAGTTTTTATCTTGGATGCATCAAAGCCATGTTTGCGAATTTCTTGGAAGGCACTGAAGCCTACTTTTATAGTTAATGAATCCATTATTCTAAAGAGATAACTATCTATTAACTAGATTTTGTTTATGAGAATGGATTTTTCTTAATGATAGTTTGCTCTCGATCAGGGCCTGTAGAGACTATGTCTATAGGTACATTCAATTCATCCTCAATCCACTCCAAATAATAACGTGCATTACTTGGCAACTGATCATAGCTAATAACACCTACTGAGGAGCTCGCCCATCCGTCAAAAGTCTTATAAATTGGTTTACAATCATCCAATCGAGAAACGTCTAATGGAAAATCATCAATCACTTCTCCATCTAGTTCGTATCCAGTGCAGATCTTTATTTTAGATAAGCCATCAAGAACATCCAGTTTGGTTACGCACAAACTTGAAATACCACTATTTCTAATTGCTCTCTTCGCGGCAATAGCGTCAAACCAACCACATCGCCTCGGTCTACCTGTTGTGGCTCCAAATTCAACGCCTACTTTACCGAGATGCTCTCCTGATGCATCAAACAATTCTGTCGGAAATGGACCAGAACCCACTCTTGTAGTATAAGCTTTAATAATGCCTAGTACATGATTAAGATCTTTAGGGCCTAAACCTGTACCAATACTAGCGGCCGCAGCAACTGTATTAGATGATGTAACGTAAGGATAAGTACCATGATCTATATCCAGGAACACACCTTGAGCACCCTCAAATAAGATATTTCTTTCCTCTGACTGAAGTTTCTCGAGTATTTTTGAGACATCATTAATTAAGGGTAAAATTATCTGCCTTTGCTCGATTAGGTTTGCATAAACCTCATCAAAATTTAATTCATCCACCTCATAATAATTTTTCAATAAAAAATTATGATACTCGAGTATTTCAGCTAATCTTATCGCTAATTTATTAGTATCAAGTAAATCTGATATCCGTAAAGCTCTTCGAGCCACTTTATCCTCGTAGACTGGACCAATACCCCTTCCAGTAGTACCAATTGCATTGCCAGCCAATTTTAGTTCTTTTGCTGCATCCAATGCCTCATGAGATGGCAATATAATAGGACAACCTGGGCTTATTTTTAATCGGTCATATACCGGTATGCCACTCTCAATTAACTTCGTAGCTTCGGTGATTAAGGCTGAGAGTGAGATTACCACTCCATTACCAATTAAGCAGTCAACATTATCATGTAATATACCTGAAGGTATTAAGTGAAGAACCGTTTTTTTGCCCTCGATAACAAGAGTATGACCCGCGTTATGACCCCCTTGAAATCGCGTAACTGCCGCAACCTCTTCGGTCAATAAATCTACAATTTTACCCTTACCCTCATCACCCCACTGCGTTCCCACAATAACTACATTTTTACTCATTATTCAATCTCATATTAGGCGGTAATTAAAAATAACATCAACAATCCAACAAGCATTGATATAAAGCCAATTATCCTTAAATTATCATTATTGAGTTTTGACATCCTTTTGACAAAAACTCTAAACCTCGCTGGACTCACAAATGGAATAAATCCCTCGATAATTAAAAACAATGCAACTGCTATAAATACTTCTTGCCACATCACTTTATTGAAAAGCTTTAAAGATCCTAATTTTTACTGGAACTTGAATTATTTAAGTAGCGGAAAAATTCATTATTTGGATCAATAACCATAATATCATTAGAGTTACCAATAGAGTTCCTGTAAGCATCTATACTCCGATAGAATGCATAGAACTCAGGATCTTGATTGTATGCATCAGCGTAGATTTCTGCTGCTTTAGCGTCACCTGTGCCTCTTAATTTCTGAGAGTCTCTATTCGCATTTGCCAGTATTATTGTTCTTTCCTTGTCAGCTGTTGATTTTTTTTGCTCAGAGACTTCCATTCCTTCAGCGCGTCTTTCAGCAGCTATTCGACCTCTTTCTTCGCGCATTTGTTGATATACCGAGTTCCGAACATCATCGGGAAACTCGACCTGCTTTACTCGCACATCAACTAACTCAACGCCAAGACCCTCGGCAGTAGTGGTCGCTGTTGCAAGCATATCTCTCATTAATTCAGCGCGCTCAACAGATATTGCCTCTTGAACAGTCCTTTTACCAAATTCAGTAACAATCGCATTCTTTATGATCTCTGATATACGACTATTTGCTACTCTGTAAGACCCGCCTGTTGAAACATAAAAATCAACGGTATTGATAATTCTATATTTAACAAAGAAATCAACATCCATTGCTAGACGCTCACCAGTAAAAATCCGTTCTGGGCGCTCATCAATCGTCAAGATTCGGCTTGAGAATTTCTCCACCGTTTGAATAAATGGAATTTTAAAATGCAGTCCTGGCTTATAATCAGCTTGGACCACCTCGCCCACTTGTAACTTAATTGCCAATTCTCTTTCATTGACAGTGAAAGCCGTTAAATTAAGAACGACCAAAGCAAGGCCGATGATTGTAATTAGTCCTGTTTTTCCCATATTCATTGACGTTGCCTCCTATCACGATTAGTTGATGAATCTGGCGTGTTATTTTGTGCGCCAGATGTAGATAAAGTATTTTGATTATTATTTCTGGTGGGCGAGTTTCCTTCACCAATTAGTTTGTCTATGGGAAGATACAGAAGATTTCCACTGCCTTGTGAATCAAGAATCACTTTATTTGTATTCTTATAAACCTCTTCAACTGCCTCTATATAAAGTCGATCTCGGGTCACTCTCGGTGCTTTTTTGTATTCAGCAAGTAAAGATAAAAATCGACTGGCTTGTCCATCAGCATCAGCTATTACACGATCTCTATATGCCTCTGCATCTTGAAGGATTCTTTGAGCATTTCCTCTAGCTCTTGGAATTAAATCTTGAGCATATTTTTCTGCTTCTAGAATAAATCGATCACTATCATTTCTTGCTTTTTGTGTATCATCAACTGCAGCTTGAACAGCTTGTGGGTAGTCTAATTTTTCTAAGTTTATAGAAGTCACCTCAATTCCTGCATTATAAGCATCTAATGTATTCTGGAGGACAATTTGTGTCTTGGGACCAATTTCGTCTCTCCTATCATTTACAAGTACTTCCAATGAGCTTGTTCCAACTACTTCTCTCAATGCACTTTGAGTCAAATCCTCTAAAGTTCCCTCTGGATTAATGACCTCAAAACTATACTTAACCGGGTCGTTACGAAGATACTGAACTACCATCTGAACAAATACGTATTGTTCATCAGCAGTTAGAATCTCAGTACTGAAGCTATAATTAGCAACAATACCTGTATTTACTATATCCACAGTCTCAATAGGAAAAGGTATGTGCCAATGCAACCCGGGAAAAGTGGTCTGAGTATACTCTCCAAATCTCTGGACAACACCTCGCTCCGCTTGGTCCACCCTATATAAACCAGTAAACAACCATGCAACAAAGATGAAAATAAGTAGCATTGATGCGCCATTTGATGCACCTGAACTTTTATTGCCGCTTTTACCACCACCAATTATTGCATTTATTTTCTTTTGCCATCCCTGAATGATTTTATCCAAATCATCTGGCTGATTATTATTTTTCCATGGGTCCTGCCCATTTCCCGAATCATTCCAACTCATAATTTATGTCTCTATTTATTATTTTATATGTAAAACCTATTATCAACTTATCTTACCAAAAGCATCTGCGCTCATGCCTTCTTTTTTTAAAAATCGAAGGATATCTTTTTTAGTAATCTTAATTGCTAATTCCCAACTACCATCATTTAGTACTTTTTCGTCCTTAACCACTCCCATTTCAAATAATTTTGCGCGTTGCTTTCCTTGATTATTTTTTAACTTTATGCGCCCAGATAAAAGATTTTTATATATAAAGCTGCGCAGTCCATCAATCAAAAAACTCAGCCCTTGATTTTTTGCGGCTGATATCCATACCGCCCTTCCTCTTCCATCCAATCTTTTTGTTAATTTTGGCTTATATCTCATTTTATCTATTTTGTTATAAACTCTTAATTGAGGTACATCACTTGCACCAAGCTGACCGAGAACTTGATTGACCTGCTTTATTCTTTGCCAGCGATTAGGATCACTAGCATCGATAACATGCAAAATTAAATTGGCTTCTTTTGCCTCTTGAAGTGTTGCTCTAAAGGCCGCAACTAACTCATGAGGCAAATCCTTAATGAAACCCACTGTATCAGTTAATATAATAGGTCCACCTTCAGGTAAATCAAGTCTCCTCATTGTTGGATCTAATGTGGCGAATAACTGATCCTTAATTAATACATTAGCTCCGGTTAATTCCTTAAACAAAGTAGATTTACCAGCATTGGTATAACCTACAATAGCAACAATGGGTATTTCAGCTTTTAATCTATTCTGACGATTCATTGAACGCCTTCTATCAACTTGCCCGAGACGGTACTTCAATTGCCGAATACGTTTATCAATTAAACGTCTATCAGTTTCTAATTGAGTTTCACCTGGCCCTCTAAGTCCAATACCACCCTTTTGCCTTTCTAGATGAGTCCAACCTCTTATTAAGCGTGTAGAAATATGCCTTAATTGGGCTAATTCAACCTGTAATTTACCCTCAAAACTTCTAGCTCTTTGAGCAAAGATATCAAGGATTAAACCACTTCTATCCAAAACTCTGCATTTTAAATATTGCTCAATATTTTTTTCTTGGCTGGGGCTTAAGGCTGCATCTATTATTACTAATTCTGATTGATTAGACTCTATACATAAACGCAGTTCATCTAATTTTCCTTTACCAAGATAATAACGCTTATCTGGTCTACGACCACCAATAAAGAGATTATCCGTGATAATTGCCCCCGCTGAAATTGCTAGCTCTTTAAATTCAAATGAATGTTCTTTATATGCGTGAACTAAAGTAGCTTCTTCTCCTAATTTTGGCCGCTCAAACAACTATCTATCCTTTTTTGCAAGAAGCGCTTATAGCGCTAATTAGGTTCTGATTTTTAGCATTTACTTCAGAAGCATCAATACTATTTCTTAACCATGTAATCTGTCTTTTGGCAAGCTGCCTAGTAGAAGCTTGAGCTCTCATAATTGCCTCATCTAAGCTGAAATCACCATCAAGATAAGACCAAATTTGTTTGTACCCAACCGCTCTCATGGAGGCATGTTTCGAGGTGAGACTTTCTCTATTTTTTAGATTAGAAACTTCTTCCAGAAAACCATTATCTAGCATTGATAAAAAACGAAGATTAATTCTCCGGTGAAGCTCAGCACGAGAATGGCACCTAATCGCAAAATTAATAAAATTATAATTATTATTTTTTTGTTTTTGAGATTGTAAATCAGTAATATTTTTTCCAGTTAGGTCATAAACTTCGAGAGCTCTTTGAATACGCTGTCCATCATTAGGGTTAATTCTTTTGGCTGCGGTTGTATCAATAGATGCTAATTTTTTATGCATTTTAGGCCAACCAATGATGCTAGCTTCATGATCTATTGCGTCCCTAACTCCTTTATCTCTATCTGGAAGTTTTGATAAGCCTTCGATTAAAGCATGAAAATAGAGCATTGTACCCCCAACCATTAATGGGATTCTTTGTTTTGCATGAATCTGAGCAATCTCATCATTCGCATCTTTAACAAACTCACTAGCAGAATAAGTATCCTCAGGATCCCTAATATCGATCAATCTATGTGGAAATTTAATTAAGATCTCATGAGATGGCTTAGCTGTTCCTATATTCATCTCACGATATACTTGAGCTGAGTCAACATTGACGATATCAATGGGAAACTGTTCTGATAATTTAATTGCTAATTCTGTTTTTCCAGATGCAGTTGGTCCCAGCAGACATATAACTGTTAGATCTTTTATCTTTTTAAGGTCCATATAAATATCTTGTAGATTTTATGTTACCTATATAATGGAATTCGAAGAGCCTGACCAACCTTAATTGTGCTCCCACTAATATTATTATAACTTCGCAATAATGTAATTTTCACATTATATGTTTCCGCTATCTCACTGAGTGTATCACCTCGCTGGACAGTGTAATCTAATATACTAGCTCCATTTTTAAGATTGTTTGCAAGCTTTGTTCCTTCAGGCGGGTTAACTAAGAAATAATTACGAATTCCCTGTAAAATAGCTTTAGCTAGCTTAATTTGAAATTTTTTATCCTTTAATTTCTTTTCTTCATTGGGGTTTGAGATATAAGTTGTCTCAATAAGCAATGAGGGTACATCAGGTGATTTTAATACCAAAAAACTACCTTGCTGTACCTTTTTCTTTCGAACAGTTCCAACTCTAGCTAATTCTTTGAGAATGGATTCACCTACCTCTTTACTTGTTTCAATAGATAATCCTTGGGATAAATCCATTAAAACAGATGCAAGTGATTCATTTTTATTTGATAAAGATATGTCTCCTAGGTTCTCATTTTCTCTTTTTGCCAGACGCTTAGAGGCTTCATCATTAGCACCTTTATTGGATAAAATATAAATAGACGCTCCCTTCACACGTTTATTATTATCTAATGCATCAGCATGTATGGAGACAAACAAGTCAGCTTTTTGCTCCCTTGCTATTTCCATACGATCCCTTAAGGCAACAAAACTATCATCACTTCGAGTAAGAAAAGCTCTCATATCTGATGTCTTATTAATTTGATTTGCTAATTGACGGCTTACCGCCAAAACAACTAAGCTTTCCCAGGTACCATTGGGCCCTATGGCTCCAGGATCTTTACCACCATGCCCAGGGTCTATAACAATTTTGATGTCACGAAGTGGGACTGTACTTAACTTGTTGACAGGTGGTCGTGAAAAGCTTTGATTGAAATCTATATCTAACACCATTCTAGTATTCTGAGTTCGTGAGCCAGGAATTATGAAATACTTAAACTCTGCTTTTCGAGTGAGATCGACGACAACTCTTAAGTTTTTATTGCTCTCCCCACCTAAACGAATCTTATCAATAAATTTATTAGTTGATAGGGTATGTCGATAAGAATTTAATAATTTTGTATTTTCTAAATCTATAACCAGTCGATTTGGATTATCAAGCGAAAATACACGCGTATTTATATTTGTGTCTAAATCTAAAACCAATCTCACTTGCTTATCTTCAACTGCCATACGAATGTTTTTAAGGGTAGCGGCAGACCAAGTTAGCGATGCCAAGGAGCACAGGATACTAAACAGAATTATTCTTTTTATAAGCATTAATGGTATTTTATTGATTAAATTGCATGCTTATTCTACCCAGATATATAAACTTTTTGCACTATATCATCGCCTTTTTTGGTCCTTGAATTAAATTCTAAAGTACGCCCTGATGATATATACTCCAAATTGAGAATCAGATCGGCTTGCTCAAACAATAGGGGCACTCTCTCAGGCCACTCAATAAATTTCAAACCATCATTAAGGTCGCTCCATCCTAAAAACTCAAGTTCATCTGGGTTACTAATTCTATATAAATCAATATGGTAAATTTTTCCTGATTGAACTTCATAAGGCTCAACTAGAGTATAGGTTGGACTAGGAACAATATTTCTGTAACCCATACCTCTCAATACAGAACGAACAACTGTTGATTTACCAGCACCCATTTCACCCTTCAATACTACTGTCATATCTGAGATTACTGATGGAAGTGATTGTGCTATTTTTAACCCTAGTGATTTTGTTGCTTTTTCATTGGGAAGATCTATTTTCAAATTCATAGTTTATCCAAGATAATTATATCTAATTATTTTATATTCAAGAAAGAAATCCCATTCATTGACCAATATTAGCTCAATTTTATATGTTTGATCGAATTACAATTAAATATTTTTTCACTAATATAATTTCTTTTATGCTTTAACTAGAATAGATTTTTATTGCTACAATCAAATCTGAACTGTAAATCACATCATTATTATACTGTTATTAATGAGTGAAGAAGCCCTATGAATAAAATAAATACAATAAATAAACCCAAGCTTATAAGAAATATAAATCTGTGGGGAGCTGAACTTGGTTTTCAACAAATTGGTTTTAGTGATATAAATTTGAAGAATGCTGAGAAAAAACTAAAAAAATGGCTCGATATGAAGTTCCATGGAGAAATGCATTACATGGAAAAGCATGGTTTGAAAAGAAGTCGTCCCGATCTCCTATTACCAAATACCTTAAGTGTGATTAGTGCGCGTATGAATTACCTGGCAACAGATAATGAATCCGCTAAATTACTACTTGATCACAAGAAAAAAGCGTACATTTCAAGATACACTCTTGGTCGAGATTATCATAAAGTATTGAGACAAAGATTAAAGAAACTAGCTCACAAAATTGATATTCATGTTAAAGAATTTGGTTATCGAGTATTTGTAGATAGTGCTCCTGTCTTAGAAAAACCACTTGCAAGCAAAGCCGGACTTGGTTGGATTGGGAAACATACCAATCTCATAAATAAAGATAATGGCTCATGGTTCTTCCTAGGAGAGATATATACAAACATAAAACTACCTAACTCAAACTCGAGTAAAGATCATTGTGGTACTTGCTTTAAATGTATAGACGTATGTCCAACTAAAGCAATAATTGCACCCTATATCTTAGATGCTAGACGCTGTATTTCATACCTAACCATCGAACTAAAAGGTAGCATACCAATTGAATATAGGAGGTTAATAGGGAACCGGATTTTTGGGTGCGATGATTGCCAAATATTCTGCCCATGGAATAAATTTGCTTCAAAGACAGAAATAAAAGATTTTGATACCAGGCATGCTCTAGATACATTAGATTTAATCGATGCATTCTTATGGACAGAAGAAATTTGGCTCAAGAAAACAGAAGGAAGTGCAATAAGAAGAATTGGATTCGAGCAATGGATTAGGAATGTAGCGATTGCTATGGGTAATGCAAAAACTAATAAAAAAATTATTGAGGCCCTTAATTCAAGAAAGAATTCCGAATCAGAGTTAATTAGAGAACACGTAAACTGGGCGCTAGATCAACATAGTTAATCAATAAAAATTACATTAATTGCAATCAATTAGTATGTTATCAATTAGTCTTACATTATCAATTATGGCGCTTACAAGAACAATCAAATTCTTACACCCTTTCTCAGGAAGATCTAAGTTAATTGAAGATCTAATAGCAATATAATCAACCGAAAAACCATACTTGGTTAACTCTTTTTTTAAGTTTTTCTCAAGTAATGAAAATTTATCAAAATTTTTATGTATATCATATTGTACCTCTTTAATGACCCGATAAAGATTACAAGCCTCATGTCTTTTTGATGCAGATAAGAATTGATTTCGAGAGCTCATCGCAAGCCCATCCGCCTCTCTAATTATCGGCGCGGTAATAATTTTAATATTCAGGGCCAAGTCACTAATCATGCGTTCAATTAAAAGTTTTTGCTGAAAATCTTTTTGTCCAAAAATTGCTACATCTGGTTTTACAATATTGAATAGCCTAAGAACGACTGAAGCAACCCCTTTAAAATGTCCAGGCCTTACTCTTCCGCACAAATCGTCACTAATTTCAGGGATATGAATCTGGGTTGCGAATTCTGTACCTAAAGGAAATAGATCTTGTCGTGAGGGTAAAAACAATAAATCCACATCTGCCATATTTAATTTATCTATATCACTCTCAACCGTTCTTGGGTAATTATTAAAATCGTCATCATCATTAAATTGTATAGGATTCACAAATATGGAAACGATGACATAGTTTGCATGTTTTTTTGCTAACTCTATCAGCGAAAGATGACCTTTATGCAAATTCCCCATTGTCGGAACAAAAGCGATCTTAGCATTCTCTTTACGCATGCTACTTATAAGATTTTGAAGTTCTTTATTATTTTGAATTACATTCAAGGAGATATCCAGAATTCAATTGATCGTTATGAAAAACAATGCTCAGCAGCTGGATATTTACCTGTTTTAACTGCATCGACATAGGCTTTAACAGCATTAATTGGAGAATCATGATCAATCATAAAGTTCTTAACAAACTTTGGAGTTGACCCCTGAGTAATATCAAGAATGTCATAAAGAACTAAAATTTGACCATCAACAAATGGTCCTGCTCCAATACCAATAACAGGTACCTCCAAAGTTTCTTTTATCGATTTTCCCAGTTCATTTGGTACGCACTCTAGCAAAACAAGATCTGCCCCCGCATCTTGAAGTGCTTTTGCATTATCAATCATTTTTTGAGCTTCCTTCGGCTCTCTTCCCTGAACTCGAAAACCTCCGATTTTATGAACTGACTGTGGTTTTAGACCAAGATGCGCGCACACAGCTATATCATGTCTCGCTAGATGCTCTACTATGGATATTTGATCTTCACCACCTTCAAGCTTAATCATCATTGCTCCACCTTCCTGCATAAGCCGAACTGCGTTCTCCAGAGCTTGATTTGGATCTGAGTAAGTCATAAATGGCATATCAGCAACAAGGAATGCCCTATGTAACCCTCGTGATACATTTCGAGTATGATAGATTACATCATCGACAGTTACCGGTACTGTTGTATCATGACCCTGAATGACCATTCCTAGAGAATCGCCAACTAAAACCAGGTCAGCTCCTGCATGATCAACCGTTAACGCAAAACTTGCATCATATGCAGTTATACAAGCGATAGCTTCTCCATTTAACTTCATCTTTTTTAAAGATGCTATATTAACGGGAGGTACGGCCATGCTTCGTTGCTCTAATTGGGTATACATATTTATTACTCTTTTGTTTGATTCATGAGAAACCAACAGCTGCTAGTGGATTAAAAAAATGTCTGCCAACTGTTGTCGATAAAATTTGATTTAATAATTGGTCATAATCTTCTTCATTATTTATTATGTCAATCGAGGTTGTATTGACAATAAGTAAAGGACTTTCATTGTAATTATGATAATGGCTTGCAAATGTTTCAACTAATCTTTCTAGATAATTGCGATCAATAAATTTTTCAGTTGCCACCCCACGGTGAGCAATTCTGTGAAGGAGTATATCCGGACTCGCCTGCAGATATATGACTAAATCAGGTATAGATTTCTTGATATCCATTTTTTCATATATCTGTTCATACAAACTCAGTTCGCTTGGGTCTAAGTTAACAGAGGCAAATAATTTGTCTTTTTCTATATGAAAATCTGCAATATTTATACTTGAGAATAGATCTGACTGACGCATTGATTCAAGTTTTTTTGCCCTTTGAAATAAAAAGAATAGTTGTGCTGGTAAACTGCCACCATGCCCATCTTGATAGAAGCGATCCATAAACGGATTGCTTTCCACCTCCTCTAGAATGAGGTTTCCAGATAAGCTCTCTGCAAGTCTTTTTGCTAAACTTGTTTTTCCAACACCAATAGGACCCTCAACCACGATAAAACGTGGCTCCTCATTTATAGCTTTTGAATTTTTTATGCTCATCTTATATTCAATCTAAACGCTTTATCATGATTGAATTATTCTCTATCTTTTTTAGCAAATCTTCAACATTATCCAATCCTGGAATCTTTAAATCCAGGGTAATATCACTCATTGGTTTTAATACAAAATCTCTATATTTAATCTCAGGGTGAGGTACAGTTAATGTCTTATCATTAATGGTTTGAGAGCTAAAAACAAGCAAATCAAGATCTATAGTTCTAGGCCCCCATTTTTCAACGTTACGGGTTCTCTTTTGTTTAACTTCTATTTCTTTTAGTTCATTAAGTAAATTATGGGCGGATAAGCATGTCATTATAGCTGCGACTGCATTAATAAAATTTGGTTGGCTTGTGGGTCCTAGTGGTGAAGATTCATATAATGGTGATATTTTGATAAATTTTGATTCTGGTATCATTTTTATATGCTGTGTAGCTTGCTTTACCTGCTTAATGGGCTGGTCTAGATTGCTCCCAATTCCAATATAAGCAGGTCTCCATCTGTCCTTCGTCATCACAACCCTTTAAGCTTTCTATAGTTACGATTTTTATTATACTTTGGGTACTTTATTTTGATCGTTTGCTGCTCAACCTTGGTCCAAAAATTTACCACCTCTCTTGAGCAATCTCCAACGATAGATCTTAATAATAAAAAATCGTAAGCCGCCCTGAAAAATCTCGAATTCTTCAATTTACTAGCTTGTTTATCTGTTAATTTTTCAAATCTTATTTGCATAATCAGCATTTCCCTCATAGAGCTTGAGAACCTTTTTGGGATTGCAATTAAATCCTGATGAAGTCCAACTATGTCATAGGATGCAATAACCATCGATTGAATTTTTGAGTATTGATTTTCATTTTGTATATACTGAGCTCGAGCTTTTATAGGCTTCCACAGAAAAACACCAATTAGGAACATTGGTGTTGTTGATAACTGCGAATTAATCCTTTCATCAGTATTTCTTAAAGCTTCCTCAATAAAAGATTTGAATTTACCATCTGATATGGCTTCGTCGAAAGTATAAGGAAATATTTCTTTAAATAAATTTAACTCCATCATCGAACAGAATGCTTTCTCACCGTAACCAGATTGAAATAATTTTAGGAATTCATCAAAAATTCGTGCTGCTGGAACATTATTTAAAAGTTTAGAATTATTTTTAATTTCGCACTTAAGCTGATGACTTAATGCAAAATTTAATTTTGCGTTAAATCTAGCGGCCCTAAGCATTCTGACCGGATCTTCTCTTAGTCTCTTAGTAACATTTCCAATAAAATTCAACCGCTTTTGCTTTATATCATCCAGCCCACCAACAAAATCCCATATCAAGTCATCAAGAATACTGTAATACAGGGCATTACACTTAAAATCTCTACGAAAAACATCCTCTTCTATTTTCCCAAATACATTATCTCTGAGAATTCTACCTTTGTTATCATATTTGGATTTTTTATCATTTGAAGTTTCAGATGAGCGAAAGGTTGCAACCTCAATTAACTCACGCCCAAAATAAATATGAGCCAATCGAAAACGCCTTCCAATTAATCGACAATTTCTGAAGATTTTCTTTATTTGTTCGGGCTTTGCATCCGTAACTATATCAAAATCTTTTGGCTCCTTACCTATTAGCAAGTCTCTAATAGAGCCCCCAACTAAAAAAGCTTGAAAACCAGATTGATTGAGTTTTTTTAGCACCTTTAACGAATTTTTAGAAAGTAAATTTTTATTAAAATCTAGTATGGTTGACTTTATTTTATTTACTTTAATTTCTTGTTTTGCCACAAATGACCTTTCTGAAAAATGAGCTATCTTTAGAGATTAAACCTAAACCAAGAATATATCGATAAATTTAAAAAAACATATATCAGCTGGATCGATATTTTGACAATCACTTATATCAAGTAGACTAACCTAACTATTAATTCCATATTCGAATGATAAAGAGCTTGATTATAAAATTACGTAATCTAACTATAGCATTCATTATTCTTGCATTTGTTATTTTAGTTTTCGGGAAATTCCTTAATAAACAAATTACCCCCTTCGATTCAAAGTACCATTCAAGATAATATAATCTTTGCAACTAAAAATCTTATTACTAGCTGCAAAGCATTGCAAAGTGAAATAAAAATTGATGAAAAATATAGATGGCCACTAAATTGTACAATGTCACATAAAGAACAGGTAGCCTACCAGAAAAGAAAGCAGGAATATTAGAGCAATTGTAAAACAGAAAATTAATCGTTATTGAGATGTTTGGTAATAATTATTTTTATAGGCAAGACTGCCCCATAAAGCATTTGCTCTAGCTCTATTTATGAGTTTGACATCTTTAATTTGACTTGACTCCAAAGTCTCACTGACTCGATTGTAAAAGAACTGAGCTGGTCTCTTTTCAGGTTGCAATATTACCACTTCACCACGTTCATCCATCCAGGCAAAATTCTTATAAAACTGCATCATAGCCCGTAATTTATTATCTTGAATCTCTTTTGTTAAATCATGACCAATCATGGGATTTTTGCTATCAATTCCAATTAGAGACAATAACGTTTGTGGAAGATCAATCTGACTTACTAACCTATCATCGCTATGATGCTCGATACCCTTACCTACTATCACTGCGGGGATATGAAAGTGCTTAATAGGTACTAACTGATCACCGTATGCTCGAGAATCATGATCTGCGACAATCAAAAAGATTGTATCTGACCAATATTTTGACTGTTTAGCTTTTTTAAAGAATTTACCAAGAGCAAAATCAGAATATTTAGCAGCATTCTCTCTAGTTTCTTTAGGTTGATTATATAGCTCTATTTTTCCATCTGGGTAATCAAAAGGCGTATGATTTGATGATGTAAAAACTAAACTAAAAAATGGCTCCTGTTGCTCATGCAATTGATTGAACTGATCATGTGCTTTATCGTAAAGATCTTCATCTGAAGCGCCCCATGAGCCAACAAAATTAGGATTTTTAAAGGTCGGGAAATCCTGCATATCAATAAATCCATTTCCTAAAAAGAAGCTCTTCATATTATCGAAATGACTTTCGCCACCATAAATAAATTGTGTGTGATAGCCATTCTTTTTGAGCACATCAGCTATTGAAAAGAAACTATTCTGACTTTTTCCTAATTTAACTACTGATCTTGCGGGCGTTGGTGAAAATCCCGTAATGATAGCTTCTATACCTCTAACAGAGCGAGTCCCCGTTGCATAAATATTTGTAAAATTCCACCCTTCTTTCATTAATTCATCAATATTTGGAGTTAATGGTAAGCCACCCAATCCGCCAACATAGCGAGCACCTAAACTTTCCTGTAATAAAATTACTAAATTCTTTTTTGCTCCATTGTATGTAGCTTTGTGAAAAGCTTGTGTTGGATACTCAGATGATTGGTACTCATTAATATTGAGATTTGTTGATTCCCTTATTTCAAGAATAATCTCCTTAGTAGTCATAAATTCATAATATTCAAAAGCGTCATCCTCATTCTTTAACTGTTTAACAGCAAATAACATTGAATATGTGGAATTCAAGGTAAGATCATTTATCAATGGATCTACCGAAAATGCAACCATAGCTGGATTTAAGGGTCGATGACCGAACGACGATCTTGCCCCCATAACACCCATTAATAAAACAATGATTAAAATTAATGCCCGCCAATACAAAGGTAGTATCATTTTATTTACTGTAAAAATTATCGAGTACTTCCAAGCAAAATAGAGTGTTAATAAACTAACCACGAGTGCTATCAGTATTTCGATTTTATAACCACTGAAAAGCATCTTGGTTAACTCGGAGGGATATATTAAATACTCAACAAATAATCTATTCGGTCTTACGTCATATTCCAAAATGAATGACGGAGTAACAATTTCCATAAATACCAATAACCAGAGAGCCAGTGAAACCCAAGCTCTAATTATGAAATTCCAAACTCTATTGAAGTATTTCTGATTGATTCCTAGGCAAGTAACTAAAGCAGGAATAATGAATATATAAGACAAAGTAGCAATATCAATTCTCAAACCACTTAGTATTATCTCAATCCAGCCATTAGCATTATCCACTCTATTAAAATGCCAGATACTCATAAAAACTCTGGATATGGTTAAAAAAACCAATGCCATAATTAAAGTGACAATGAAGGGTGAGAATGCTCCTGAGTGCTTATTAATTGACAAACGATTCATAGTTAATTGAAAATAATTATTAAGATATTGACGTACCAAAATTTTTCCAAAGAATAAAACACCACACTAAGATCACAATCATTAATGAGATAAATACTGCAGCTGAACCCATATCTTTTGCTCTCGCGGATAATTCGTGTTCATCCATACTAATTCTATCAACTATTGATTCAATAGCTGAGTTTATTAGCTCAATGGCTAGTACTGGCAACATACTTAATATCAATATAAACTTATGACTTATTTCAATTGGAAGCAGAATCGCAATAATACTCAGAGTTATAAATAGGTACAGCTCTTGCCTATATGCTGATTCATTTATCCAGGCAGCATAAAAACCCTTACCAGAATTAACAAAAGCTTGCGTTACTCTGGTTAACCCTTGTTTTTTATATTTATTATGGTAACTCATAACTCAATATAGTCATTTTATCAAAGCATACTTTTGGTCACAAAAAAGAGAGTACCTAAGAGACAAATTGCGATAGGCAAAAAACCCATAATAAAGCCAATTTCACGGCTTGCTGGATCTTTCAGATAGGCAGATCGAAAAATAAATCTCCCCAGAAAAAAAAGCACTCCTAAAGCGGTGGCAATATATACATTAACAAAATACCCAAATAACCATAATGACGGAATGAAAATAATAATCTGCTCAATCGTATTTTGATGGATACGATAATGTCTATCAAATTTTTCATTGCCAGAGACTGCTGGTGCTTTTATATTATATTTCCCTCTCGCTTTGCCTACTTCAAAACCAAAAAATATTGTCTGAATTAAAATCAGGACTGTAACAATCGCTATTAATTCCATTTCTTTTCCTTGTTTATAATTAAGGTATAATCAACATTCTACTACACACATAAAAAAGAAATAACCGTATTCATCAATATTAATCATCAGAAGAAGAAGAAATGTCAAACACAACATTTAAAAGACGATTATTATCAATTATATATGACAGTTTATTGATATTGTCTATAATGATAATTGGAACACTCCCTTTTATCGCAATTCGATATGGTGAAGCTGTAGAAAGTAACTCTTTTAACTATCAATTTACGTTATTTATAATAATTTATTTTTTCTTTGTTGGTTTCTGGTCAATATCTGGCCGCACTCTTGGAATGCAATCATGGGGCTTAAGGCTTGAAACATATGACGGCCTTAAGCCGAATATACTTCAATGCACTGTCCGTTTTTTTGCCGCGATACTATCATTAGTATTATTTGGGATTGGTTTTTTTTGGCAGCTATTAGATAGAAACAATCTAAGCCTACATGATCGAATCTCAAACACTAAGCTAACACATTACCCTAGAAATAAAGCTTAATTGCGACTTAAATTACTCAATCGAAAACCTGTATATATAGTTAGTAATATTGGTGGAATCCAAGCAGTAATTATTGGATTTATATTATAGACTTGGCCATAGTTAAAAATTAATTCACTCATCAAAAAATAAACAAGCCCAACCACTAAACCAAGTACTAATCTTGCCCCACTTCCCACCTCCCTCAGTGAGCCAAAAACAAAAGCAAGGGCGAGTATCGGCATTAGCAGTATAGTCAAAATAGCAGAAATTCTGGACCAAAGTTCAATTTCATACCGACTAGAAAATAATTCATTCTTTTTTAAATAATCTACATAACCAATTAACTCTCTAACAGATAAACTGATTGGCTTTACGAGAGTCACACCAAGCAAGTCACTATTGAGGTCAAAAGTTTCATTTACGACTTCAGATGAACTTGTCACAACACGATCTTGCTCAAATCTTGTCTCTCTAAAATCATTTAATACCCAGTCCTCATTTCGATCAATCCCAGAATTTTCTGCTACAGCAATAGACATCAAAGAACCATCCGGATTAAATCGATATATATAAATACTGCCAAAATCATAGTCCGTATTAACTCTCTCTAGACGCATTATTGCTTGATCATCTTTAATCCATACTGCATTACCAAAATCAACACCTGTATTACTATAACGAGCCTCATCGCGCATATTTCTTGCATAATAATCCATTGATGGGCCAACAAATTCACCCATTAAAATTGCAAATAAAACTATAAATAAGCCGCTCGCACACACCATTTTTGCAATCTGATCAATTGATATGCCCGCAGTTTGAATGATTATGAGCTCACTCTTGCTTGCAAGTTGACCTAATGAAAATAAAGATCCGATCAAAGTAGCAATTGGTAGCATTTCAAATGAAAGTTGTGGAAGACGCAATATGGCAAACAAAAATGCCTGCAAAACACCAAAATTAGCCTCAAGATTGCCTAATTGGCTTATAAACTCATATAGCGCAGTTATTGATAACAGTATTAACAGCACCAAAAAAGTACCTTTTAAAATTGATCCAATGAGATATTTTAATAAAATATTCAATTGGAGTCTTCAGCTCTATTAAGTCGATACCAGTGAGGATTATTATTTTTTATAATTAAAACAGACAATGCAAATAACATTAAAACATGGACCCACCAGAGTCCAAAACGATGATCCACAAGTCCATTTTCAAGCCATGATTTTCCTGCTGAGAGTAAATTAAAATATATGATAAATGTTACTACCCCAATGAATATTTTATTATATTGACCTTGTCTTGGCTCACTCCTACTCATTGGGATAGCAAGTAATGCCAGGATAAGAGTAGAGATTGGTATACCTATTCTCCAGTGAAATTCAGCATTTTTATTCCTATCGGTAAACTCAAAAAGCCTACCAAACTTCATCGTTTTCACTTCTGGATCTGATTTTTTAATTTCTGGCACCATATAAGGGATACCATGCTCTTCAAACTCCATAATAGTATAGTCAGTTGATCCAGGCTGGCCCACATATCGCTTTCCATTATAGAGGACAAAATAACGTTGGGTGTCATCATTTGATTCTACCTGATCACCTCTATTCGCTATGACGACCTCTATTTTTTCAGACTGATTTAAGTACTGAAAAAATACATTTTTTAATTCTCCATCATTAGTGACTTCCTCTGCATATATGACAGTTCCTAGCCTTTCATCAACAATAAATCGGCCAGGCTCAATACTATCTAGATCAATTTTCTGACGGGCCTCATTATTTATATCTTCAATCATTAATAGCGCCTTCGGTCCGAAATAAATCGTAACCATTCCTGCTAAAAAAACCAATGGAATAGTTATAAGTAATACTGGTCGGTAAATAGTTGCCATACCCACTTTACAAGCTAATAGTGCTGACATCTCGCTGTTTGCATAAAGGCGACCAATAGCGATTAAAATCGACAAAAACAAGCCTATTGGTATCAAGATAGTTAAATACTGGACTCCCGTAAGAGCAATTAATTCGATAATTGCATCTTTTGGTAATTTATCTTTCGCTACATCACCTAGAATACGAGCAAATTGATTGGTCAATAATATACAAAGTAACGCTATAGTGGCTGTAATCCAAGTTCTAATTACTTCACGGAAAATATATCGATCAATGATACGAAACATAAATTACATACTTCTTTATATTATAAAATTATAACAATTAACTTATACTATGCTGATAAGTTAGACTAACGTTTTTTATCGTTGTGTCAAACACAAAAAAACCTCATTAATAAAATAATTAAGCTCAAATATAGGAAAAAATTATGAACTATATACCCTCTAAAAAATCTGCAGTAGAAATATCTTCGGATTGTCTGATCATCGGGGTTTATAATAAAAACATACTCAGTGTAGCTGCAGAGATTATAAATAAAAATTCCAATAATCTCATTTTGAATTATCTTGATGACGGGGATCTCATATCAAACATAGGGGAGCACAGAATCTTAACATCTGTTAAGAACATCAACGCTAAAAGATTATTAGTTGTCGGTCTTGGTGACAAAGAAGAATTTGGTATAAAAGAATTTAAAAAAGCAAACGAAACAGCCGCAAAAGCTTTACTTGGATATAATTTAAAGAATATAGCTAATTATCTGACATTAGAATTGAAAGATTCAAATATTTTTTATCAAGGAGTTAGGCACAGTATTGAGTCACTCCATAATAATTTATATGAATTTAATGAATTAAAATCCACATCAAAGAAAATAATTTTTTCGCCAGAAAATATATCCCTAGCAATAGATGAAAACACAGACTCCAAAAAAATCAATCAATCCATCGAGGAAGCTGACGCAATATCATCAGGCATGTTAATTGCAAAAAACTTAGGTAATCTTCCTGCTAATATATGTACGCCTAGCTATCTAGCTAAAGAAGCTCAAAAAATAACTAAGTCATTTGAAAATTTAACTACAGAAGTTATTAATGAGACTGAAATGAAGAAATTAGAAATGCATTCATTGCTATCTGTAACTGCTGGCTCAAAAGAGCCTGCTAAGTTAATAATCATGCATTACAATGGAGCTGGCTCAAAACCACCTTTGGTGCTAGTTGGAAAAGGAGTGACTTTTGATACCGGTGGAATATCTATTAAGCCAAGTGCGGCAATGGATGAAATGAAATATGATATGTGCGGAGCTGCAACAGCAATTGGCACTATGGCAGTGATAGCAAAATTACAGCTACCAATTAATCTAAAAATAGTGGTTCCTGCTTGTGAAAATCGTCCAAGTAGCACTGCAACCTTACCAGGAGATATCGTTAAAAGTATGTCTGGGAAAACGATTGAGATACTTAACACCGATGCTGAGGGGCGACTGATTCTATGTGATGCATTAACTTATGCCGAACGCTTCAAGCCAAAGTATATAATCGATATTGCTACTTTGACGGGAGCTTGTGTGATTGCCTTAGGACATCATCGAACAGCCATTATGAGTAATGATGAAAAACTGAGTGACCTCCTTTCGATGGCTGGAGAAAAATCCCTAGATAGAGCTTGGAAAATGCCAATGGGTAGTGAATATGAAGCTCAACTTAAGAGTAATTTTGCTGATCTCGCTAATATTGGTGGTCGTGATGGTGGGATGATTACAGCAGCTTGTTTTTTAGGCAAGTTTACAAAAAATATGAAATGGGCGCATCTTGATATTGCTGGTACAGCATGGGTATCAGGTGCAAAAAAAGGCAGTACTGGCAGACCAGTTCCATTATTGAGTGAGTTTATTATCCAGCAAAGCAACGCTGATCATCAGTAATATGTCGCAGGTTGATTTTTATATCCTACCAAGCCAAGATGAAGAGGCTAAGCACCTTTTCGCATGTCGACTTGCAGAAAAAGCTTACAAGAAAAATTACAACATAATTATACAAACAAAGAGTAATGAGACTACACAAAAGATAGATGATCAACTATGGAGCTTTCGAAATGATAGCTTTATCCCTCACGAAATAATTGATAATGAAATTGATGCATCAAAAAAATCCATTATAATTTCAAGTTACCACCAACATCAAACATCGGCCATTCTGATTAACCTATCTAATTTAATTAACAAAAAGAGTGATCGTTTTGAGCGAATTATTGAGATAGTTCCAAATGACAATGAAGCAAAGAAAGAAGCTCGAGTGAGATTTAAACAATACCGAGATATGGGGCATGAGGTAATATCTCATATCATCTAGATTATTTATTAAGTTATTATGGAATAAATCACAAAGAAATTAACATGGAAAAACGTTATCAACCAGACCTCATTGAGCAGCAGCACTATAAACGTTGGGAAAATGAGAAATATTTCAAACCATCAGGAAATGGAAAATCTTTTTGCATTGTTATTCCACCGCCTAATGTAACTGGAACATTACATATGGGTCATGCATTCCAGGACACTATAATGGACGCGCTGATTCGTTACCACAGAATGAAAGGTGACAATACACTCTGGCAGCCTGGTATGGATCATGCAGGGATTGCTACTCAAATGGTAGTTGAAAGGTTATTGAATTCAGAGGGATTATCTCGACTTGACTTAAAACGTAATGATTTTATAAAGCGTGTCTGGGAATGGAAAGATCAATCTGGTGGCGCTATTGCAAAACAACTAAGAAGGATGGGGGCCTCTCTAGATTGGGACCGTGACTGCTTTACGATGGACGAAAAATTAAGTGATGCAGTTTCTGAGGTATTTATTAAACTTTATGAGGAAGGTTTAATATACAGGGGAAAACGACTAGTTAATTGGGATCCAGTGCTTCATACAGCTCTATCAGATTTAGAGGTATTAGTGACCGAAGAGCCAGGTCAGTTGTGGCATCTTCGCTATCCTTTGGTAGGTCATGAAGAGTATATGATAGTTGCTACAACTCGCCCAGAAACATGCCTCGGAGATAGTGCTATTGCAGTTCATCCAGAGGATACACGTTACAGAGAATTTGTTGGCAAAGAAGTATTTATACCAATAATTAATCGGAAAATTCCAATCATAGCCGATGAGTATGTTGATCCAGATTTTGGCTCTGGCTGCGTAAAGATTACTCCAGCACACGACTTTAACGATTATGAAGTTGGCATTCGACATAAATTGCCTCAAATTAATATATTTAATGACAATGCTGAACTAAATCAAAATGTTCCAAAAGATTTACAAGGGCTTCCCAGAAAAGAGGCTCGATTAAAGATAGTAGAAAAATTTGAAATTATGGGTATGTTAGAAAAAACAGAAGAACATACTAGTAATATCCCAAGAGGTGACAGAAGCAACTCAATAATAGAGCCTTACCTCACTGATCAATGGTACGTTAATATTAAACCTCTCGCTGAACCGGCAATCGAAGCTGTCAAAGAAGGAAAAATTCGCTTTATTCCAGATAATTGGTCAAAAACATATTTCGACTGGATGGAAAACATACAAGATTGGTGCATCAGCAGGCAATTATGGTGGGGACACAGAATACCAGCTTGGTACGATGAAAATGGAAATATATATGTAGGTAAAAACGAGATTGAAGTTAGAAAAAAACATCAATTAGCTCATAATTTAGTACTTAATCAAGATCCTGATGTTCTTGATACTTGGTTTTCATCTGCATTATGGCCTTTTAGCACGCAAGGATGGCCAAATAAAACAAAATCATTTAAAGAGTTTTACCCTGGTCAAGTTTTAGTTACTGGGTTTGATATTATCTTTTTTTGGGTAGCCAGAATGATAATGATGGGAATTAAATTCACGGGCAAGGTTCCATTCAAAGAAGTATACATACATGGCCTGATTAGAGATCAAAATGGTCAAAAAATGTCCAAATCCAAAGGAAATGTTCTAGATCCCATCGACTTAATTGATGGTACAAATTTAACAGATCTAGTGAAAAAAAGAACTGCTGGGTTGATGCAGGATCATCTCAAACCAGAGATCGAGAAAAATACAATAAAACAATTTCCTAACGGTATTGATAGCTATGGTGCAGATGCCTTGAGATTTACTTTCGCCTCACTAGCGACCACTGGCAGAGATATACGTTTTGATATTGGTAGAATTGAAGGTTATAAGAATTTCTGTAATAAGCTATGGAATGCGGCTCATTTTGTCCTCATGAACACGAATGATTTCTGCTTAAAGGATAAGGAATCACTTAAATATACTGTTGCTGATAATTGGATCAATTCACATCTAAATGAAGTCACTGAAAACATACACAGTCATTTTAAAGCCTATCGTTTTGATCTGGCAGCACAGTGTCTTCATGAATTTATTTGGCATGAGTTTTGTGATTGGTATCTAGAGCTTGCGAAAGCAAGCCTTCAAAGTAATGTTTGTGATGAGAATACTAAAAATGGTACCAAAGAAATGCTAGTGAAAACACTTGAGAGTATTTTAAGGCTTCTGCACCCAATCATGCCATTTATTACGGAAGAAATATGGCTTGAATTGAAATCAAAACTTGAGCTAAAAGAAGAAACTATCATGCTAAGGCCTTACCCATCTTTTCAAACAATAAGGTCTGATAAAAATGCGGAGAATGAAATTAATTGGATCAAGCAATTTGTAGTTGGTATCAGACAAATACGTGGCGAAATGAATATACCCCCCGGGAAAAAACTACCAGTTATAATACAAAAATCCACTAATGAGGATGAATTTCTTATAGAGAAACACCTAGAATTAATTAAACATGCCGGAAGAATTGAATCAATTCGCAAGCTTCACCCCAAAGAAAATGAACCTATATCATCCACAGCTATGCATGGTGAGATGAAATTATTAGTGCCACTTGCTGATCTGATTGACATTGAAGATGAAATAAAAAGATTATCTAAAAAAATAAGTTCAACAATTAAAGAAATTGAAAAAAGTCGGTTAAAACTAAATAATGAAAATTTTATAAGTAATGCGCCGCCCGAGATAGTAAAACAAGAAAAATCTCGTATCCAAGAAAATGAAATTCTTATCAGTGAATTAAATATTCAAATTGATAAGCTTCGAAAATAATCAGATAAAACAAAACGACATCAAAAACTATCTAGAAAACTAGACTAGTCTCTGAAGATTAATTGGTAAAATTTTACTGAACACCAAAACATGCTTAATTCAATTATACCTCATAGTAAGATTAAGAAGATTAAATCTATCGGTCGCTGCATTGGTCCGAGTATGGCTCTTGCTATCTATCAAATTGCTATTACAAAAAATAACCCTGTGTTAGTTTTAGCTGAAGATACTCAGCATGGAGAACAATTAAAAAATGAAATCTCATTTTTTAATTTAAATAATATCCCTATTGATTTTTTTCCTGAATGGGAAACACTGCCTTATGATAGATTTTCTCCACATCAAGATATTATTTCAAATCGCCTTAGAGTTTTAAGTGAGCAAAAAGTATCTAATCACAAAATCATAATCCTGCCTATATGCTCCCTATTTAACCGATTACCTCCCCAAAGCTATATCAATTCACATACATTAACTTTAAACATTGGCGATCATATTAACTATCAAAATATGATAGAAGAGCTTATCGAAAATGGTTACAGAAAGGTTTCTCAAGTTGAGGAGCATGGTGAGTATGCTACTAGGGGTTCTTTATTAGATATATACCCAATGGGTACTAATAAACCCATCAGAATTGAAATCTATGATGATGCTATTGAATCACTTCGCTATTTTGATGCAAATACCCAATTGACTGAAGAAAAATTGTCGTTTGTAGATATTCTACCAGCAAAAGAAATCCCTCTAGACGAAAAATCTATAAAATATTTTAGATCACGATACCGAGAAAAGTTTGATGGTAATCCCTCAAAATCAAAACTATATAGTGATATTTCTAACGGCATATATCACGGTGGAGTAGAATATTTTCTCTCTCTTTTTTTTACTAGTACTGCAGCCTTTTTTGATTACTTTGATAATGATGATTTGATTTTAGCGCCTAATAATCTTGATGATATTTTAACTCAAGGTTGGATAGATATTGAGAATCGATATAACCTAAATAAAGAGGACAATGAACGATCATTAGTTAAACCAGATGAGGCGTTTTTTAATCTAGATACAATACAAATAATGCTGAAAGAATTTAAAGTTATTAATTTCAGTCACTTTAATCTTGATGAAAATAGAGATTCTTTTAATCTTAAAACCAATGCTTCTCCACCAATAAAAATACAAACAAAATATGAAAAAACAACTGATAATTTGGAAAAATTCCTAACTAATTTTAAAGGAAGGGTTTTATTTACTGCTGAATCAGCTGGGCGAAGAGAGGTAATCTTTGATTATTTAAATGATATGAAGCTCCCCATACAAAGGATGAGTAACTGGCGGGAGTTTATTAATAGTGATCACAAGCTGAATGTAATCATAGCTCCATTTAATGCAAGTGTGATATCGACTAATGATAAAATAGCAATTATTAGCGAACAGCAACTATTTGGCGAGAAACCAAAGCAGCGAAATCGTAAATTTAATAATAAAGATCCAGAAACAATCATAAAACATTTAACCGACTTAACAATTGGTGCACCAATTGTTCATGTAGTATATGGGATTGGTCGCTATAGAGGTTTAGTCAAACTTAATTATAGTGAATATATTGAAGAGTTTCTTCATCTTGAATATGCTGATAGTGATAAATTATATGTCCCAGTCCATGCATTAGATCTAGTATCACGATATACCGGATCTTCACCTGAGCATGCACCACTTCATCGATTAGGTAGCGACCAATGGATTAAGGCGAAAAAACGTGCTGTTAAAAAGATATATGATGTAGCTGCTGAACTTCTTGATATATATGCAAGAAGAGCAGCGAAAGAAGGTTATGCTTTTAATTGGTCTGAAAGTGAATATCGTGCTTTTGAGGCAGGATTTCCTTATGAAACAACCGTGGATCAGGAAAATGCTATTTTGGCGGTATTAGAAGATCTGTCAACGCCAAAACCTATGGACCGAGTAATTTGTGGTGATGTTGGCTTTGGAAAAACGGAAGTCGCACTCAGAGCAGCATTTGCAGTAGCAATTGGAGGCAAACAAGTTGCTGTAATGGTTCCAACAACATTGTTAGCACAACAACATACTCAAACATTCATAAATCGATTTGCCGATTGGCCTATAAAAATTGCTGTCTTATCAAGATTTCAATCAAAAAAAGAAATTCTCACCACTGTTTCAGAGATTAAGTCAGGCAATATTGATATTGTAATAGGTACCCATAAGATTCTGCGGCACACAAAAGATTTTTGTCGTTTAGGATTAGTTATTATTGATGAGGAGCATAGATTTGGCGTTCGTCATAAAGAGGCAATAAAGAATCTCAGGAGTGACATAGATATATTAACACTTACTGCAACTCCAATCCCAAGAACTCTCAATATGACACTCGGAGGAATAAGAGAATTATCGCTCATAACAACACCACCTGACAATCGTCTAGCAGTAAAAACTTTTATAACTGAATGGAATGATGCTTTTATAAGAGAAGCTTGCTATAGAGAGATAAAACGTGGTGGGCAAATTTATTTTATACATAATCGTGTTGAAGATATCGAAAATATCAAACTAAGATTACAAAAATTATTACCTGATATCACTATCAGAATTGGTCATGGGCAAATGCCCGAGAGAGAGCTTGAGGCAGTCATGCTTGATTTTTATCAGCGACGTTTTAATATGTTATTGTGCACAACGATAGTCGAAAGTGGACTAGATATTCCAGTTGCGAATACAATTATAATTAATCGTGCTGATAAATTTGGTTTGGCTCAACTTCATCAATTAAGAGGGAGGGTTGGACGTTCGCATCATCGAGCATTTGCATACCTTATCTCACCCCATAAAAATAATTTAACTACTGATGCCAGTAAGAGACTTGAAGCAATTAGCTCACTTGAAGATCTCGGCTCAGGCTTTACTCTTGCAACCCATGACCTAGAAATTCGTGGTGCTGGGGAATTATTGGGAGATGTGCAAAGTGGTCAAATTCAAGAAATTGGATTCTCTCTTTATACTGATATGTTAAAACGTGCTGTTGATTCGATGAAAAATGGAAACCATATAAAACTTGATGAGCCATTTAACACTGGTGTTGAAATAAATCTTAATACCCCATGCCTACTTCCAGATGACTATGTGCCAGATGTTCATCTTCGATTAATTTTGTACAAGAGAATTGCAAATGCCAACAAAGATGAGTTGATTAGAATAAAAATTGAACTAATAGATCGTTTTGGTATGTTACCGCAAGAGGCGTTATATCTATTACGAATGAGTATCATAAAACAAACTGCGAATAGTATGTATATTAAAAAAATTAATATGAATGCGAGTGGTGGATATATTCAGTTTGACACATCATCAAAAATAGATATTGAGAATTTAATATGTATGATAAGTGCCAACGATATTTATCAAATGAATGGTCAACACAGGCTTAACTTTAGATGTGAACTTAATGATTATGAAGAACGCTTCGATTTTATTGAAAACCTTCTTGATGGACTGTCAAACTGAGTATTGTTATGGTGATTATAAAATAATATTAATTTGAAAAAATCTTAATATGAAAAAAAATAAATCAAATAAAAGTAAAATGTATTGTATTGCAAAAAATTATTTATATTTTTTTATACTAATATTCAGTGTTAATCTTAATCTCACAGCAAATGACAATTTAGGCCCCAATCATAATAATATTGCAGATCATTTTATCGAGCTAATCGTATTTAAGTATCTAGATGAAACATCTATTGGCACAGAAATATTCGAAAGGAAGGTAATCTCTAATTATGAAAGAGTTGGTGATCAAAATCCAATAGATACTACAATTACAAGTCAATCTCTACTTAAAGATAATTCTATAGTTGAAGTATTAGAGAAAATTAATGCTATTAAACTCAATGAAATTCCAACTGATAAAAATATACTATTTAAATTGGCGCCGAGAGAATCATGGACTCTCGAGAATATCTATAATCGGTTAGACCGTATAAAAGTATATCAACCGATTATTTGGAATGGCTGGTATCAATCTTTGAATAAAAAAGACTCTTCTCAAATAGTCAGTATTAGACGCTTAAAAAATACCTTGGGATTACTTGAAGGCAACCTAAGATTATACGAAAGCAAAAGAGGGAAGCTCAGGCTTGCTCTGGATATGAGCATGCTGGAAGAAAATACATATCAACCAGAGAGCAAGGAAATATCTAACCTCGAAAATACAAATACGTCATTAGAATCAATTACAGAACTAATTAGATATCCCTTTTCTGATGATAAAGAAATGAAAATAGATGAATTACGATATTTTGATCATCCAAAATTTGGGATAATTGCAAAAGTTACTAAAATTACTCCACCTGCATCAAATGTTGAAATGAAGACTGCAAAAATAAATCCTCTAAAAGGGAATGTATTTGATCAAGAGCTACCAATTAACAGTCAGCAATATGTCTCCTCGATAGAAAGAGGAATAGTGGGACTTGCTAAGACTGGAAAATATGTCTCGTTAACTCTCAATCGAGATGGTGATTATGAAATTCATGTTGCTGATCAATTAGCAATTGAGAAACTAAAGCATAGTGAAGTAAAAAATGATCGTTTCTCCTATACAGCAAGTAATGGTAAAAACAATGTAAAAAGGCAATTAAATGTTCAGGTTACTGGTGTCAATGACCCACCCACATCCATGGATAAAATAATAATATATGATAACTTAAGCCCATATTCATTCAGTGTGAATGATTTCTATTTCGACGATGCGGAAGGCGATGTATTAAACTATGTAATTCTCACTGATTTACCATCAAAAGGAAAAATATACCTAGAGTATCCTTTTGGAATATGGCATTTGAATAATAATATGCAGATTGATTACCAGGAAATTTCACATCTAAAGTACCAAGGCACAACAATAGAAGAAAGTGAAAGTGCGCCTTCAATAAAGTTTAGGGTGAGCGATGGTCAGGTAACCAGTGATTACGAATACAGTATAATATTTCAAAAGCCAACTCTAGTAGAATTAAAAGCTGAAGGCACTCAAAATAACTTATTACCACCTAAAGATAAACTCGATGAACCAACCCACTAACCCTTTAATTCAAAGCCTCTCTGATTTAATTTATCTTTAAGAAAATTGGTAGCGGTCATCCATGAGTCACTATTTATCAGCTCTTCTTTTGAAGGTGATTTTCTACCTAACAATCTTGCTAATCGTGACATTGAAGAATAGTTGTATTGATTAGATAATACCTCAGCAGTATTACCAGCTTCCTCTCTATTGTTACACATAAGTAACATATCGCAATTCGCTTTTAATGCTAATTCAGCACGCTCCAAAAGATTTCCATAAGGTTTAAGGGCCTTCATGCTTAAGTCGTCACAAAAGACTGCCCCATTAAATCTTAGTTGCTGTCTCAAATGATCCATTATCCAGTATTCTGATAAGCTCGCTGGCATTGAATTTACTTGTTCATAAATTATATGTGACATCATCACAGCACCTATTGCATTTTTCCTAATCAAACCCTCATAAGGGTATATATCATCAAGTAAACGAGAAAAACTTCTTCTATCAATGGGTAGCTCCAGGTGAGAATCAGCGACAACATAACCATGTCCTGGGAAGTGCTTAGCAACTGCTTGCATGCCTGCTTTATTTAAGCCACAGCTGTATTTGTAGCTCAAGAGTTCAACAGTGTGTTTATTCTTATGAAAAGAACGATTTCCTATAATTTCACTTGCACCCCAATCTATATCGACGCACGGACCGAAACATAAATCTACTCCAACAGAACGAAGTTCAGCGCCAATAATCCAACCGATATTAAAAGCTAAATCACAAGCATCTTTTTCACTTATATCATACAGGCGGCCCACATATCGCATAGGAGGTAATTCTGTAAACCCCTCCTTAAAGCGCTGCACACGACCACCTTCATGGTCGACAGCAATCAATAAAGGTGGATTCTGAATTTTACGTATTTCGTTGGTTAAGTTGACTAGTTGATTTGGCGAATCATAATTGCGACTAAATAGTATAACTCCTCCAACAGAAGGTAATTTCAATAAAGCCCGATCAGCTGAAGTTAACTCCAAACCGGCCACATCCAACATAATAAAACCACGTGCCATTAGATTAGATTATGTGTGAATATTAGTAGGATCAAGTTCGCAAACTAATAAATTATAATCATTCTATAATATGATAATAAATATCTGATTTATATACTATTTTGAAAATAAAGCTATAGATTCAACATGAGATGTATGGGGAAACATATCAATAATTCCCGCTGTATCTAATGTATATTTCTTTTCATTTACGAGAATATCTGTATCTCTTGCCAAAGTACCTGGGTGACATGAAACATAAACAATTTTTTTAGCATTGAATAATTCTATATTACTAACAACTTCCAATGCCCCACTTCTGGCAGGATCTAATAAGAGTTTATTGCATTTAAGATTTGACCAATTATTATCTGATTTAAAAAGATCACCAGTAAAAAATTCAATATTATTAATGTTATTTAGTTTCGCGTTACATTTTGCTCGCTTAATAAAATCCTCTTGCAATTCAACTCCTATAACATTCTTAGCATAGCGTGATAGCGGTAAACTAAAATTTCCAATACCACAAAATAAATCAGTAACTGTATCAGACTTATTGATACATAATAATTCGATTGCTTTGGACACCATTAATTTATTTACTTCACTATTAATTTGAATAAAATCAGAGGATATAAATTCAAGCACAATATCGTGATCATCATGACGGTAATTAAGCGCTTGTTCTTCACTGCCGGTATCTAGTAACTGAATAGTGCTTGGTCCACCACTTTGAAGTGCAATTCTTAAATTGTTTTCCTTTGAAAATCTCTTCAATATATCAATATCATCATTGGTGGGTGACTCTAAAATTCTAAAAATAAGTTCAACTTTATTTTCAGCTATCGAAACCTCAATTTGTGGGGTCTTACTTCTCAAACTTAAAGAGCTGACTAGCTCACTTAAAGAATCGATCATTGAGTTAATGGGAATGCCTAAGATATCACATTGATGCATATCAGTAACAAATGGCGCATAACGTTCACGGAATCCGACCAAAACACGGTTTTTTCCTTTTACATCTTTTACGCCTAGTCGCGCACGGCGGCGGTAATTCCAACTACCACTATCTTTATGAGAATGAATTGTATCAAGCCACTTATGTGGTGAAGTTTTACCGATGCGCTGAATATTATCCTTTAAGGTTTGAAATTTCAGTTGGCGTTGAGCGGAGACTGTTAAGTGCTGTAAAGAGCAACCTCCACATCTTCCATAAACCTCACAGCGTGGTTTGATTCTATCTTTACTTGGTTGGATTACCTCAAGTAATTCAGCTTCATCATATTTACGACGCCTCTTTCTCCGCTGAAAAAGCACTTCTTCTCCTTCAAGCGCCCCAGCAACGAATACTTTTTTACCTTCAACATCTGCTATACCTCTACCATCATGTGCAGAAGCCACGATATATGCGGTCTCAGGTGATCTTTTTGGCATAAAGAATAAGCTTAATCTTGATTCCAGGCATTTAGAAACTCATTCAAATGAATATGATTTTCTTTAGCAAGGGTATTTCGAACCACATCGAATTCATTATTTAAAGCAGCTTTGGATAAGTTGCCACGCATGAATTCATATTTCAGATAAACAAGAAATGTATTTATAACATCTGTCTCACAATAATTACGAATTTCATTAATCCCTCCGTTAAGCCAACAAGGCCAAACTTTATCGCCACTCATTCCTAATTTACCTGGAAAACCAAGCATTATTGCAATTTGATCTAAACTCGCGCGTGCTCTTGGCTGGTACCCTGACAAGACATCCATTAAGTCAATATGCCTAGCATGATATCTACTTAAATAATTATTATAACGAAAGTTATTGTCAAGCTTGCCAACATCCCAATATTTTTGAGCCTGCACCCCATGCTTCAATGCCCGATAATGGAGAACAGGTAGATCAAAACCAACGCCATTCCATGACAGGAGATCTGGAGTATATCTCTCTATCCCATCAAAAAATCGTTGCACAATCTCTCTCTCAGTTGCATCAGGATCTCCAAGACTCCATACTTTAAATGTCTCCTCGGTTCTCAAAGCGACAGAGATTGCCACAATCCGATGTTGGTGCAAAGGTAAAAACTCTGAATTAGTTTTTTGTTTTTGCTTGAACATCATAGTGTTTCCAATGTCCTTCTCCGAAAGATCCTGTAAATCCCACATCTGTTTACCAAATTCAATATCCGGCACTGTCTCAATATCAAATGCAAAACAATTCATTTCAAACTCCAATCTTCATCATTATCGAAAATGCTAGAATTAGACCAGCTTCGTCACTGAGGCTTATATGACTTTCTCCAATACCTAATTTATTGCAAACAGCTTGCCCTCGCGATGAAAAAATCACCAAAGGTTTACCTAGTTTATTATTTATTATACCTGTATCTCGTATCCATATACCATTTGAAAAGCCAGTACCCATGGCTTTAACGATAGCCTCTTTAGCAGCAAAACGCATTGCTAAAAAGCGTACAGGATTCTTTGATTTTGCATACAAAAACTGCTCCTCTGGCATTAAGAGTTTTTTTGTAAATTTTTCACCAAAGCGTGAATATGTCTCCTTGACCCTGGATAATTCAACAATATCTGTACCAATTCCATATATCATTTTATTATTAATATCATGCTCTAGCTTGCTCCATTAATTCGATCATATTAATGATAGCTTTATCCAAGCCTTCAAATGCAGCACGGGCGATAATCGAATGGCCAATATTTAATTCTTTAATGACATTTATTTTCGCTACCTCAATAACATTCTGATAATCAAGTCCGTGCCCCGCATGCACAATTAAACCTTTTTCATTGGCATAGTGAGCTGCTTTAATAATTCTATCTAATTCGTATTTTTTTCGACTTTCATTAGCATCCGCGTATGCGCCAGTATGTAACTCTATTACTGAAGCGCTTGTTTCTAGTGTCGCATCTATTTGTTGGATATCAGGATCAATGAACAAAGATACCCTAACTTCAGAACCGTTGAGAATTTGACATGCTTTCTTGATCATATCAAAACCACTGATAATATCTAATCCACCCTCTGTAGTTAACTCTTGTCTATTCTCTGGGACAAGGCAGCAATCTTTGGGTTTGAGATCACAAGCGATTTCCAGCATTTCCTCAGTTATTGCCATCTCTAGATTTAAGTGCGTGAGCATTAAATTTGAGAATTTATAAATATCGTCTTTTTGAATGTGTCTTCGATCCTCTCTTAGATGCATTGTTATACTATCCGCACCTATTTTCTCAGCTCTTAATGCTGCCGCAACCGGGTCAGGATGTAACCCACCTCTAGCTTGGCGAAGTGTAGCGATATGATCAACATTGACTCCAAGATTAATTCTATTACTCTCATCCTTTGTCATCTTCTTCTTAATTCCTCTATTACTTTTCTAGTCATAAGTTTTTTATTTCCTAGTTGGTGGGATATTACATTTCTCAGTAAACGATTCGCACATTTCAAGGTATTTTTGCAAGTAAACTCTTGTTTATTTATTGCTATTAACTCACTTCCTTGAAAGATCATTGGTCCTTTCTTTTTATCAACTATATTTGGGCCCATCTCTGGATTATATATATAATATTTTATTGGATCTATTGGCAAACGTGTTCGACTGTCTTCATTCAAACTCAATGCATACCCTAATAATTCGAGTAACTTTATCTCAAATTGGCGCAAAGTTATTGAAAGATCTTGTATATTAATTAGACCTCTGATTGTCTCAGAATAGAGATGAAATATCTCACTTTGAGCATCATCCTTATGTAATAGTTTTAATAATAATTCATTTATATAATAGCCAGATATTAATGCATCACCACTAAGCGATAGAGGTAAATCTTTCATTTCGGCATCAATCAAAGTACCTAAACTTGAACGTGATAACCAAGATATACTCAGTGGCATGAAAGGTCTTAATATTCCTCTAAACCTAGATTTTGCCGATCTACTTCCTTTAGCTAATAACGAAATCCGCCCAAAGTCAGCGGTTATAATATCAAATATCATACTTGAGTTACTGAATGGACGATGATGAAGAATCCAGGCCGGATGACTGAGAATACGTTTTTTACTCATCGTAGTAAATCTCTATAAATCATAGCCTAGACTTTGAAGATCTTTTTCACTATCCGCCCAATTAACTTTAACTTTAACCCATAATTCAAGATGGACAGATTTATTTAATTGCTCTTTAAGATCTATTCTGGCTGCAGTCCCAATTTTTTTTAAAACAGCACCATTTTTTCCTACCACGATCCCCTTTTGACTCTCCCTTTCAACCCAAATTATTGCTTGAATCAAAATATTTTTAGATTCATTTTTATAATTCTCAATCTCAACTGTTAGTCCATACGGGATTTCTTGCCGCAATTCTAAAATTAATTTCTCTCTAATAGACTCAGAAGCCATGAATTTTTTGCTTTTATCTGTAATTGTATCTTCTGAGTACAGTTGTGGTGATAAAGGAAGATAATTAGGTATCATTGAGATTAAGTTTTTTAGAGACTCTCTTTTTTTCGCAATAATAGGAATAATTTCATCAAAATTATGTCGCTTATATAACTTTGATATCTGCTTAAGCAGTATTTCTTTTGGGTGTACTTGGTCAATCTTATTCATTAGCATAATTGTCGGTACAGAACTCTTTTTAATTCGATTTAAGACATCCTGATCTTCATCAGTCCAAGACTTGGCCTCACAAACAAATAAATTAAGATCGGCATCCATTAGCGCGTTAGCTGCCGTTCTGTTCATCATTTTATTCATTCTTTTTTCAGCCTTACGATGCAATCCTGGGGTGTCTATGAAAATTGCTTGGAAATTATTTTGTGTAAATATACCTAAGATTCTGTGTCTTGTAGTTTGTGGCTTTCTCGTTACAATGCTTATTTTATGCTTAAGTATGGTATTTATAAGTGTTGATTTACCAACATTAGGCCTACCGATGACCGCAATAAAGCCACTCTTATAATCTATTGAATATTGTTTATTTGGTTCGTTCATTCAGCTTCTTTAATATTATATTAGCAGCTTCTTGTTCAGCTGCTTTTCTTGAGGAGCCAATTCCAGTTATGGAAATATTATGTTCTTCAATCTCACATTTAACATAAAAAACTTGATTGTGATCTTCACCTAATGTCTTTTTCAAAATATAATTTGGCAAATTATCCCCATTGCGCTGCAGTAACTCCTGGAGTTTTGTTTTTGAGTCCTTCAATTGATTCAAATCGGGTAAATTATCTAACGATGATTCAAATAATTTTCTCACTACATTACGTATACTCTCGTACCCACCATCAAGATAAATTGCCGCTAAAATTGCCTCTAAAGTATCTGATAATACTGATGGTCGATTTCTAACTCCACTCTTCTTTTCACCAGATCCCAACGCTATTAAACTACCTAATCTAATGTTAACGGCGATATCATATAGCGTAGTTTCCTGAACGAGCCGAGCCCTTAGTCTAGTTAAATCACCCTCGCTCACGTTAATCTTTAGGTGAAAAAGAAGATCCGCGATTATAAAACCCAATATAGCATCACCCAAAAATTCTAACCTTTCGTTATTCTTAGAGGAAACACTTCGATGTGTAAATGCCAATGTTAATAATGATTCATCCTTAAACTCATAGTTTAAAAACTCCATGCACCATTTTTTTTGATCAGAGTAAGAATTATCAGTCATTATTATTCAATTTTTTGCCCTATACGGGACCAATCAGGCCACTCAATACCATCCATATGCATCCAAATTCTAGCTGCTTTTCCGACCAAGAATGATTCAGGTATTGCCTCTATAAATCGGCTATCTCGACTATTATCTCTATTATCTCCCATCATAAAATAACTATCTTCAGGCACCACATAATAGCCCTCACCAATCGTATTCATCTGGTTAGCAATGAGTATTGTGTGCTCACTGTCATCGATAGATTCAATAAATTGTGCTTTCATTTCGTGTAATGGATTAATTGGATCTCTTTCCAAATTAATCAAAGTACCATTTATAGTTAGCCTGTGATCTTGGTAAATAATTTTATCTCCAGGTAAACCGATAACTCGTTTTATATAATTTATACTAGGATCTGATGGGAGCCGAAATACCGCAACATCTCCACGTTCAGGCTCATCTATTGTCCATATTTTTGTTTCAATTACAGGCAGTCTTAAACCATAAGAATATTTTTTTACAAAGATAAAATCACCGATTAACAATGTTGGTTTCATTGATCCAGAAGGTATTCTAAATGGCTCAAAAATAAATGAACGTATTATAAGAACAAAAAATAATACCGGGAAAAAAGCGTAAGAATATTCCAGGATAGTGCCTTTGATTGTTTTTTTTGAATTTACTGCAGTAGCTTTTCTCCTCCAAAATAGAATATCAGCGAGTATAATCAGTCCACCGAGCAATGTTAAAGTAGTTAATATAAGAGCCAAATTCATTATTTATTTCCTTTCTTTCCATCAACGCTCAAAATTGTTAAAAATGCTTCCTGAGGAATCTCAACTGAGCCTATTTGCTTCATTCTTTTTTTACCTGCTTTTTGTTTCTCCAGAAGTTTCCTTTTTCTGCTTACATCACCACCATAACATTTTGCAGTGACATTTTTACGCAATGCTTTCACCGTTGTTCGTGATATTATTTTATTGCCTACCGCAGCCTGAATGGCGACATCAAACATCTGCCTTGGAATAAGCTTTCTCATCTTTTCAGCAATCTCTCTACCACGAAAAATAGAATTATCACGATGTACTATTACTGCCAAAGCGTCTACTTTTTCACCATTAATGAGAATATCAAGACGAACGAGTGGAGCTGACTGAAACCTCAAAAATTGATAATCATAAGAGGCAAATCCTCGGCTTACAGATTTCAAACGATCAAAAAAATCTAACACGACTTCCGCCAAAGGCATTTCATATTCTAGTGAAACCTGCTTACCTAGGTATCTAATTTGTTTTTGCTGCCCTCTTTTTTCTATACATAATTTTATAACTGAACCGACATGTTCTTGAGGCACTAAAATATTTGCTAAAATTATTGGTTCTCGTAGTTCCATAATTTCATTTTGCGAGGGTAATTTTGCTGGATTATCAACAAATAAGAGCTCATCTTTATTATTAAGAATCTCAAAAATAACCGTTGGTGCTGTTGTGATAAGTTCCAGATTATATTCTCTTTCAAGTCGCTCTTGAACTATCTCCAAATGTAACATACCAAGAAAACCACAGCGAAAACCAAATCCAAGTGCAGCTGAAGTCTCAGGTTCAAAATGTAACGCTGCATCATTAAGTCGTAGCTTTTGAAGCGCTTCTCGAAAATTCTCATAATCATCTGCACTTATTGGAAATAAACCTGCAAAAACTCTTGGTTGAATTTTTTTAAAATCTGGTAAAGGGGTTTCGGATGCACCTTTGACTAAAGTTAAAGTATCACCAACGGGTGCTCCTTCTATATCCTTTATTCCTGCTATGACAAAACCAACCTCACCAGTTTTTAGTATATTTAGGTCATTCATTTTGGGGGTAAAATTACCAACTCGATCCGCTATATAAGAACGGTTTGAAGACATAATCTGAATTTTACTGCCTTTTCTTAATTCACCATTAACAATTCTAACAAGTGAAACAACACCGACATAATTATCAAACCAAGAATCAATTATTAATGCTTGTAAGGGACCCTCAGGTTTTCCTTCGGGTGGTGGTATAACATCTATTAATTGCTCTAATAATTGATTTACCCCTGTTCCTGTTTTAGCGCTAACTAATACAGAATGTTGGGCATCAATTCCAATAACATCCTCAATTTCATTTTTCACTAGTTCAGGCTCTGCTGCTGATAAATCAATTTTATTTAAAACTGGCAGTACCTCTAGGTTTTGATCAATTGCAGTAATACAATTAGCCACACTCTGTGCCTCAACTCCCTGAGCAGCATCAACTACCAATAACGCACCTTCACAAGCCGCCAGAGATCTGGAAACTTCATAGGAGAAATCTACATGTCCAGGTGTATCAATGATATTGAGTTGATATGTTTCACCATCTTTGGCCTTATAATTTAATGATACACTTTGCGCTTTAATAGTAATGCCACGCTCTCTTTCAATATCCATTGAGTCTAGAACTTGATCAGACATCTCACGATCTTGAAGACCACCACATAACTGAATAAATCTATCCGCAAGAGTAGATTTACCATGATCAATATGAGCAATGATTGAGAAATTTCTTATGTTTTTCATACAGCTATTATTTTCAATAAAATATTATGAATTATATACACTTTACATTCACTTTGTGCTTTATTCACTGCCAGATAACTTCAGTATCTTTTTAATTACAGAGCTATTCATATGGTATTGAAATAATATTTGGTTTTTGTATTTTACGACTGGTATCCTTGTCTGATATTTCTTCATTAGAGCTTCTGAACTTTCAATATCCTCAACATGAATTTTCGCCTGATTTTTCGTCAATTCAAGTAATTGTTCAATAAGAATTTCACATAAATGACAACCTTTCTTACTGTATACATAAAAAACCGGTTTCATATTTTATTCACTATGTATTCTCACGAGAGGCTAAAATTTTTCTTATAATTAAATTTATTGAGTCGCAATGAGATTTATATGATGTAAGCAAGAGCTGAACCAATTCAGGGTCACTTAATTCTAGAAGATCTCTAAATGCTTGCTTTTCTTTATTTGTCGATTTTTTAAAGGAGTTATCAAGGTAACTTACTAACAACTCATCTAACTCCCTCATCCCACGACGACATTGCCATCGAAGTTTTGCATCTACCATAATATCTCTTAATAGCCTCTAAGTACGTCTCTCAATTAACATTTTCTTAGTATTTGCAATAGCTTCAGCAGGATTGAGTCCTTTTGGGCATGTATTTGTACAATTCATAATTGTATGGCAACGATACAAGCGAAACGAATCTTCTAATTCATCTAATCGTTCATCTTGGGCATCATCACGACTATCCACCAGCCATCTATATGAGGCCAATAAAGCTGCTGGTCCCAAATAGCGATCACTATTCCACCAATAACTAGGACAGCTCGTGGAACAACATGCGCATAATATACAAGCGGCTGGTTCGTCTATTTTTTCTTGCTCAGCCTTTGATTGAATTCGCTCACTATTTTGAGGGGGTTCTGTTTTATTTTGGAGCCACGGCTTTATTGAAGCATATTGAGCATAAAAATTTGTTAAATCTGGAACCAAATCTTTCACAACTGGCATATGAGGCAGTGGATAGATCTTTGCATCTCCATTGATACTGGAAGCAGTGATAGTACATGCTAATGTATTAGCTCCATTGATATTCATTGCGCATGATCCACAAATTCCTTCACGACATGAGCGACGAAATGTTAAAGTCGGATCTATTTCATTTTTTATTTTAATTAACACATCTAGAATCATCGGCCCACAATCATCCATATCAATATCAAATGTGTCCATTCTAGGATTATCAGGTAGATCTGGATCATAACGATAGACTACAAATCGTTTAACATTCTCCGCATTATTATTGACCGGAAAATGCTTTCCTTTTTTTATTCTCGAATTTGATGGCAATTTAAACTCAGCCACAATCTACCCCTATAATTGAATTCATCTAGTAAACTCTCGCTTTTGGTGGTATTGCATCAACCTCGTCGGTCAAAGTTTCTTGATGCACTGGTCTGTATTCAAAATTAATTTGACCGGGGCCCTCAACCCAACATAATGTATGCGTCATCCATGAACCATCATCTCGTTCAGGAAAATCCTCTCTAGCATGGGCACCTCGACTCTCTTTTCGATTAGACGCTGACTCAATTGTTGCTGTGGCATTCAGTAAAAGATTCTCAAGCTCCATAGTTTCAATTAAATCTGTATTCCACACTAATGACCGATCAGATACAGAGATATCCCGAAAAGACTCATAAGAATCTTTAAGCAGGCTAGCGCCCTTAGTCAAAGTTTCTCCTGTTCGGAAAACAGCTGCATGATTTTGCATTATTTTTTGCATTTCAAGACGGACTTCAGAAGTTAATCTTGAGCCATGTGCATTTCGAAGTTTGTCTATTCTTGTAACACTATTCATACCGGCATCTTTAGGAAGTGCTTTTAAACTTGATTTTTTCTCGAGTTTCTTTGCACAATATTTAGCTGCTGCACGGCCAAATACCACCAAATCTAGTAGAGAATTTGAACCAAGACGATTTGCACCATGAACAGATACACATCCAGCCTCTCCAACCGCCATCAAACCATCAACAACAAACTCAGAGTCATCATTCCTTTTTGTGACAACCTCTCCTTTATAGTTAGTAGGTATACCTCCCATATTATAATGCACTGTTGGAAGGACTGGGATAGGCTCTTTTGTGACATCCACAGCAGCAAAAACTCTCGCAGATTCAGCGATACCTGGTAATCTTTCATCAATTACATCCGACCCAAGGTGCTCAAGATGCAAGTGAATATGATCTTTTTCTAGCCCAACACCTCTGCCCTCTTGAATTTCAATTGTCATCGAGCGACTAACCACATCTCGTGATGCTAAATCCTTAGCATTAGGTGCGTAACGCTCCATGAATCGCTCTCCTTCAGAGTTAGTTAAATAACCACCTTCTCCTCTGGCACCCTCAGTAATTAGCATTCCTGCGCCATATATACCTGTCGGATGAAATTGAACGAATTCCATATCCTGAAGTGGTAAACCTGCTCTCAAAACCATCGCATTACCATCACCTGTACAAGTATGCGCTGAAGTACATGAGAAATATGACCTTCCGTATCCACCTGTTGCTAAAATGACCTGATGCGCCCTGAATCTATGTAATCTGCCAGTCGCCATTTCAAGCGCCACTATTCCGTGACATTGTTGATCTTCCATGATTAGATCAATAGCGAAAAATTCGATATAAAATTCAGCCGAATTCTTTAAAGATTGTTGATATAGGGTATGCAACATTGCATGGCCAGTTCGATCAGCAGCAGCGCATGTTCTTTGTGCAATCCCTTCGCCATAATGAGTAGTCATGCCACCAAACGGCCTTTGATAGATTAAACCCTCCTCTGTTCTTGAAAATGGCACTCCATAATGCTCTAACTCTATAACTGCATCCGGCGCTTCTTTGCACATATATTCTATGGCATCCTGATCACCTAACCAATCGCCACCTTTTACTGTGTCATACATATGCCAGCGCCAATCATCTTCACCCATGTTACCAAGTGCCGCACTAATACCGCCCTGTGCTGCAACAGTATGACTTCTGGTCGGAAAAACTTTTGTGATACACGCAGTTTTCAATCCTACCTCAGCAAGACCAAACGTAGCTCTCAAACCCGCTCCTCCGGCCCCTACCACGACTACATCATAATCATGATCAATAAATTCATAATCAGCCATTGAATAACCCTAAAAATATTAACCCTAAAGAACTTACACTAAGCAAGAAGACTACGAAATGAATAATTTTACTCAGACGTAATGAAGACAGTTGTTGTAAATTATCATGTACATAATCTTCAATTATCACTTCTAATCCAAGATAGGAGTGATATGTGAGCAACGTCACCAGTAGTGATAACATTAATATGTTAAAAGGTACACTTACCCAATTATATATGGATTCAAAGTGATAACTATCAATTAATGTCATAGAGATGAGAAACCAACCACCAAAAATAATTAATAAAATCGCGGACATTCTTTGAGACCACCAATGACCAGATGGAC
>Ga0055584_100000288_pt1 | contig 48039 bp, 44 predicted proteins | sample OSDHelmetaG_FD_58716 | JGI IMG/M metagenome (GOLD analysis project Ga0055584, IMG submission 58716) | Pelagic marine sediment microbial communities from the LTER site Helgoland, North Sea, for post-phytoplankton bloom and carbon turnover... | ecosystem: Environmental > Aquatic > Marine >...
CTCATTCCAATTGTTTATTTGCAACGCAATTAATATTCCTAAAACAACAAGAACAATTTCACCTAAAACGTATTTTAAGTATTTACTTGTTTTGTTCTTTTTCATGAGTTCGTACCGTATTTTTCTAAAGAGTTTTATCATTGGTTATGGTTTGTCTAAATGGTGTGCGAGGGTTAACGTAAAATGCATTTAAAGCATATTTAAACATTGTTGTGCTTTCGTAATTCTATTTTTTTAATTCTTGCTTAATAAGACTCAGTGTTCTTTGCATTTCAGGAATATGCAATTCATTTAACCTTCTAAGATGACCAAGCCTCCAACCATTGATTTAGTGTAAAATTGAATAATAGTAATCATCCTTTATTAGAGTATTGTAATTAGCAGAATTGAATTCATTTACCAATCCGTGTACATATTTCGTCATATATTGTTCATAATTATTGTCTTTTGCGAACATATCTCGACTAAAATCATTCTGTACGCGTAATATGTTTTTTTCAAATACATCTACTATCAAATTACTCAGAGAATCGTTAGTAATTATATCAAATCCCTTATTTTTTAGTGCTTCAAAACTTGCAGTACTATGACCGGTTGTCTAATTGTATCCTATCCAATGTGCACGTTTAAAGTGCCTTTGTAATGAATCACTGTGAGTGTAATTGTTGTTTTTTGCTGCAAGAACAATCTGATAATGATTATTTGATAATTCCATAATCTCTACAGCTCGTTCCCAAATTGCTATACTTTCTTCAACATTATTTTCAATTTGAATAAGTATTTTTTGTTCTTTCTTTCGATCCTTTTCCCATTCATTCCAATTATTAATTTGAAGTGCTATCAAAATCCCAATGATCACTAGTAGAATTTCTCCAATTGCGTATTTCAGAACTTTCCATTTTTTCCTTCTGAAAGAAGTTTTTGTCTAATTTTTCTAAAAAATTTTATCATTGGTTATCAGTTTCTGATAATGAAGTACATCCTGTGTATGCGAACCTTTACTCCCAAAAGGTTCAGAGAACAATCCGTATAAAGCATGAATGTGAACCTTCTTATTATAATAAATTCTTTTTAATGAAACCATAGAAGACATCGGTCTTTCCCTTTTAGCTCATCTCTTACAAATTAACAGAATCAATTTAAATTAAATAATAGAGGATGGCTCAGTATGCTTCTACTCAAAAAGAGTGATAGAATCAAAGAGAGTTACCTGTCAAACTTCTCTTGCTGTAGGTCTTACGCTGAAGTCTTTGAGTGAAGTTCACCGATATCTATCCATTGCTCATTGAGTGATGCTCTTAAACCACCACAATCCAAGTATGTCAGAAGTATAACAGAGGAAGTCCAGCATGCTACACCTTTAATTTAAGGCTTTAGCAATTTATTTTTCTCGATTAACTAAATATTTAGTTGAATTGTTTGCATATCTGAAACTAAAAATATAGTTTTAACTAATAATTTAGTTCGATTGATTTTTTTCAACCATTTATTATGAAAATACTTACCAAAGCTGAGGAGGAAATAATGAAGGTCCTTTGGGATTTGGATTTTGCCTTTGTTAAGGATATTATCTCCCAACTGCCTGATCCTAAACCAGCCTACAATACAGTATCCACCTTCATTCGCATATTAGAGCAAAAAGGATTTGTGGGCCATGAACCACATGGCAGGTCCCATAAATATTACCCTATAATAAACAAAGAGGCCTATACTAAGACATGTATGAAGGGTTTGGTTTCAAATTATTTTAGCGGGTCCTTTAAACAAATGGTTTCTTTCTTTACAAATGAAGAGGATCTCAGTATTGCAGAACTGGAACAACTTATTAAGGAGATTAAAAAGAAAAAATCATGAAGAACTTCCTAATAGAACTTTCTGTTATCCACTTGGTACTTGTTCTTGCATATTTCTTCATACTTCGCAAAGAGCAGTATTATGGTCTTCAAAGACTCTACCTTATCCTGGTTGCACTTGTATCAATGGTGATTCCTCTTATAAAATTGCCAAAGTTATTTCAAACTCAAGAAGTAATGGTCGTTGCACCCACTTTACCTTTTGAATCAACAGAAGCAGTAGTTTTTGCTCCGGTATCTGTGCAGTCGTTTTGGAATGATCAATTACTGTTCACTATATATTTGATTATTACTGGAATGTTTCTACTCAAATTTTTATTTGATTTATTCAAAATCATACTCTTAAAGCACAAGAGTCATCTAGAGTATACTGATGGTTATACTATCAGTAGAACCAATCATGATTTAGCAAGTTTTACGTTTTTCAATTGGATATTCCTTAACAAGAACATTCTTAGTCACCAAAAGGAGTACGGGGTGATTTTAAAGCATGAAGAAGCACATGCTTCACTTTTGCATACCTATGACTTAATCCTTTTCGAATTATATACAGCATGCTTTTGGTGGTTGCCATCTGCATGGTTTGTACAAAAAGAAATTAAAAAAATACACGAATATCAGGCTGACACCTATGCTCTTAAGTCATTTGATGTTGACCATTATTCGTCTATACTGATCAGTTCTATTTTAAAGTCCCATGGTTTGAGTTTGGCCAATTCATTCCATGATGGATTAATTTTAAAAAGACTAAAAGTTATGAAACAAAAAACAAAAAAAATGAGCAATTGGAAATTCGGTGCATTAACGACATTATTTTTTATGCTCTTTACTTTTATGGCATGTACTGAGGACAAACTTGTTGCTCAAGATTCAAGTTCTTCAGCCTCAGAAAGAGAAACCTTTACTATAGTTGCTGAGCAACCATCATATGAAGGTGGTATGGATGCTTTGTATAGGCATTTGATGAACGAAATCAGATATCCTGACCTAGCAAGAAAAAATGGGGTAGAGGGGCGAATATATGTACAGTTCGTTATTGAGCGGAATGGTACAGTATCAGATGTCCAAACGGTCAAAGGCATAGGAGCTGGATGCGGACAAGAAGCTGAAAGAGTAATAAGCAAATTAACTTCATTTAAACCTGGAGTACAAAGAGGACGGACAGTAAGGACTGTGATGACCCTGCCCATAGAATTCAAACTAGATCCTACTAAGGCAAATGCCGATAATAACGCCGAGGTAAGTATAGTGGTTGGAGAACTTCAAATGAAAAAGGAAAAGCTTCAACTAGATGTTAAATATGCGGATGGCTCATGGAAGGGAACACTGAAAGATAATGATGGAAATCCATTACCAGGAGCAAATATCGTAGTAGAAGGTACAAAGTATGGTAGAGTTTCTGATCTTGATGGTTCATTTTCAGTTGAAGCAAAAGAATCACAGAATGTGATTATCAGCTTTGTTGGATATGAAAGAATCAGTCTCTCAAGGTAAGAAGGAATATAGTGGTTTCTCTAATTTCAAAAATATGCGTTAGCAGTTCAAATTGATTTTGCCAACCTAAAATTGATGGATTCTATTCTCAATTTTAGGTTGGTCTAACGTTCAGCATAAAATGTGTTTCAATGTAAATCGAAATTCTTTTTCTTGTTTGTTTTTCTCTTTTCTTCTTAGTGAAGACTGATGACTTTCGTGATTAGCCATTTATCTTCCTCATTTTTCCATATAATTATAAATTTAACAGGTTTTGATTCAGTGTTTGGCTCTTGATTGTTATAAAATTTATGATATCCAATTTCGACTGCACCATAATCTTTGATCGGATAGACCTCAATACTTCCTTCTATTAAAGTTCGAGTCACTTTTCCACAAATATTTCTTTCAATCGAAGCAAGAACTTCTTGTTTCGAAGAGTTCAAACCACCTTTATCATGAAAGAATTCTAGATTTTCAGAATATAGTGATTCTTGCTTTTGCATATCACAAGTATTGTATGCATGAAAATATTCTTTATCCTTTGCAACTATAATATCGTAAACTTCTTTATCCACAGGCTCATATTCAGATGCATATATTTCCTTGATTGTATTTTGTGAAAAGCTAATTTGATTAATCAAAAGCAAAGAAAGAATAGTTAAAAGTTTAGATTCTAGATTATTCATGACGATTATTTCAACTTTATTAGTTCTTTTTCAATGTCGGATACAAGTTGCGTTGTAGAGGCTAGTGTGGTCATACACATGTCATTAACATAATCCTTTTTCCAATCCATTCTTGCATGGAGATAGTTAATATAGAATCGATCTTTGGTCCTGATATAAAATTTAAAATTCTCAGTTTCACCTTTGTAGATCTGTCGTTCCTTCCATCTATATTGCTCTAAAGCATCACGTTGTTCAGTGTTCAGTCTTTCCACAATGAACCTTAACTGTTTGGTTAGGACATCATAGTAGCGCGCTAAGCTTTTCTTCAACTTTTTTGATTTAATTCTTTCAAAGCCTGAATTTTTAAGAGTCTCAAAAGCAGCACTGTTAATTTGATAGTCTTCAAAATGACTAATCCCTTTTAGGTAATATGACAAACTATCTTCATCTACCACATCCGATTCTAAAAGTGACATTGCTCTGGTTATCCTCTCTATAAAATCCTCTTGTACGTCTATATATGTTTTGAATACGTTTATGTCTTCGATCAGATTTTCCTTTAACTCAATTAAAAGCTCAACTTGTTTTATTCGTTCCTTTCTACTTTCATTCCAGTTATTCAGCCCAAAGGCACACAGGATACCGAAGATTATCACAACCATTTCAAGCAGATACTCAGCCCATTTTAGTTTTAAGGTTTTAAGGATTTTTTTCATAATTCAATCAATGACCACCATCTGGAAGGCGGGTACCTGTTGCAATGTTTCTGCCCCTCTTTCGGTATAATAATATGGTTAAAGTAAAAAGAAATTGGAACAAATCGAATGTAGTGTTTAAGGAGTAGGTAGATACATAATATCTGCTACGCACCTGTTAGGTGGTCGTTGGAGTGTTATAGACGTGTTATTACAGAAAAGACCAAAATCGAGGAAGGGAGCTGCCCGCCTACCAGTTGTGACTACAGATTTTACAAGGAATGCTATGAGTGAGTTAATCGATATAAATCCATCTCTCATTGAGCAGTGCTCTTATGTGGACTCAACTAGTTTATAAATAGACCTTTTTATCATAATGAGTTCTTTTTAATGAAACCATAGAAGAATTCAGTCTTTCCCTTTTAGCTCATCGATTACAAATTAACAGAATCAATTCAAATAAAATAATTTAGGATGGACTCTGAATGCTGCTACTCAGAAAAAGGTATTTATTCAGAATTATAATGATTTATGGATATACTGATCATATAGATCCTATCCTTGCAAAAAATAGAAAGTCATGAGTTCATTCTTGGATATCCCTCTATCTGTCCTTGATCTTGCTGTCATTACTCAAGGGGGTACACCAGCAGATTCATTTGTAAATAGTTTGGACCTTGCTCAGCTTGTGGAGGAATTGGGATATCATAGATATTGGATGGCAGAACATCACAATATGGCGAGTATTGCTAGTTCTGCTACTTCTGTCTTGATAAGCCATATAGCTGGAGGGACATCTACACTGCGAGTAGGGTCTGGAGGTATCATGTTACCTAATCATGCACCTCTGACTATCGCTGAGCAGTTTGGTACATTGGCTTCATTATATCCTGAGAGAATAGACTTGGGATTGGGTCGGGCTCCTGGAACTGATCAAAAGACAGCTAGGGCACTTCAGAGAGATCCAAATGCACCATTTAGGTTTCCCTCATTAGTGAAGGAGATCCAACAGTATTTTTCTGAAGATAATAAGACTTCCGATGTTAGAGCCATTCCTGGCGAAGGACTAGATATACCTATCTGGATATTAGGATCGAGTACGGATAGTGCTCATTTGGCAGCTGCTTTTGGACTGCCATACGCATTTGCTAGTCATTTTGCTCCTGCACAATTGCATCATGCTTTGAAGGTGTACAAATCAGAGTTTGTAGCTTCTGAGCAATTAAAAGAACCCTATTGTATGGCATGTGTGAATGTCATCGGTGCAGATTCTGATGATGAGGCAAATCTTCTTGCTACATCACTACAAAAAGTATTCATAGGTATCATTACTAACAATAGAAGACCACTTCAAGCTCCGGACCCTGATTTTCAGCTGTTGCCAGATATTGCTGCTGTGATGAATCAGTTTTTAAAATATTCATTCATTGGCGGACCTGAAAAATTAAAACAAGAGATTTCCTCATTTGTAGCAACAACTCAAGTAGATGAAATCATGGTTACATCTCACATATATGACCACGCTGCGAGAAGAAAGTCCTATGAGTTACTCAAAAAGATACAAGAAGAAAGGTAATTTTAGTCTATTGGACAGAGATCAAATCTATGTCAAAACCAATATCAGTATTAGGAGGGATGCTTCCTGCTCCTCTGCTTCCATATGCCAGATTAGCCGGTATAAAAAGCCTGATACTTCCACCGCTTCCTATGAGTTGAAGACCTTCCTGCCATCCCTGTATGAGATTGCCCAGAGTAAAAGTAACATTGCTACCACTATCAAACTGCTGACCATTTAGAAGATAACCACTATAATTAATCGTGATTGCATTTCTGACTTCTGGATTAGGAGGAGTCCCTTCGTTTTCTATAATATAATGTAGACCAGAACTTGTGACCTGAGTAGTAAGACTATTAGTTGTAACGTATTCCTCTATTGTGGGCAGCGCTTCCTCATCATCACCGCAAGATGAAAACAGTACACTAGAAAGAGCAAAAGTCAAAAGGATTATCCATCTATGATTGAGTTTGAATCTTATCATTCTTTTCATTTTAGAATCGCAAAAGTATAGAATTTACTGACTTCGGCCAATTGACTATACATGAACCCATAAATATTTATTAATTAACAATTTATATATATAAATATATTTTATATGAAATATTTTAAGGTTGATCTATTGATGTGGATGTATTACTTTTGTACCCTAATCATTAAAATTGTCAAATGATCTATAGATTTCTTCCAGCTTTAATTTTCATCTGTAGTATTTTTTATATCACATCTTGTGGTCATATCAATGCCACCAATGCGGTAGCTCTAGAAGAGACAGAAGCAGGCTTAAAGTGGTATGATTTTAAAACTGCTGTAGAGTTGAACAAGAAGGCAAAAAAGAAAGTGCTTGTGGATATGTACACTTCTTGGTGTAGATGGTGTAAAGTGATGGACAGACAGACATTTACTGATCAAGAAGTAGTGGAATACTTAAATGAAAATTTCATTCTTGTAAAATTCAATGCTGAAACAAAAGAGCCAGTAGAATTCAAAGGACAAACCTATGTCTATAAGCCAATGGGTAGGAGAGGAGCCAATGGTCTAGCAGTTCAAATGCTCAATGGAAGACTTGCATATCCTTCTTTAGTCTATCTAGATGCGGACTTTAATAAGATCAGAGTATCACCCGGATTTAAGAAACCTCAGCAGCTGCTAGATGAGTTAAAGACTCTGTAGAATTAACTGCTCATATTTGTAGTCCTTATTCACTATCCTGCCCGATGGATTAGTTTTTATCTGTGCCCTGAATAGAAACAGCAATCTATTTTGTTAGGGTTTAATTAAAGTGGCTACAATTGAGCTTCTAGGTCTTGCTTCAGACCCAAATAGCATTCACCTTTATATATATATAAACGATTCGAACCGTTCTTCAGTAAACTTCTAGCATGAAAATTAAGGTCTTTTATATTTTATTCGCTTTGCCTCTTTTGTGGTGGTCTTGTTCCAAAGATTTTGGGACTACAGAGGTGACATATAATAAAGCTATAGCCATATATGCGAATCTTAATGAAATCAGAAATACTCCTCTGGTAGAAGGGTTAAGAGAAATATCTGATCCAGGGAAAGTATTTGTAAGTGATGAATTTCTATTAATTGGAGAAGAAAGAAAGGGTATACATGTACTGGATAATAGCGATCCTACTCATCCTACCCATGTCAGCTTTCTAAATATACCTGGAAACAAAGAGTTTTTTGTAGCAGATGGATTTATCTATTCTGAAAGTTATTATGATATGATCAAAATAGATATCAGTGATATCAATAGCCCTAAAATCACTGGACGTGTAGAAAATTATTTTGAATCAACGCAGCTTAATGGACAAGGAGATGCTGTAATAGGATTTAGGTATGAAATAGTTACAGAGGAGGTTGAGGATGATGATCAGAACATTTGGAATTCAATCTATAACTATGATGAAGTGCTCTATGATTATAATAGATCTGTTATTCCTCATTCTGCGGTGCCTGCTTCATTTGCGGGTAGTAGTAATAAAGCGATAGGGTCTGTAAATAGAATCACCAAAGCTAAGGGGCACGTCTATGCAGTCAATAATGAAAGAATCTCAGTTATAAGTGATAACAATTTACGTTTGATCAAGAGCTTTTACATTGCATCTCGAATGGAAACCATATATCCTACTTCTGATTATCTATTTATAGGTGGTACTAATTCTGTTGAGATTTTCAGTATTGTGGATCCTTCCGATCCTTTTCATGCTGGAAGTTTTTGGCACCCTACTTCATGTGATCCAGTTTATCCTTTAGAAGATGTGGCTTATCTTACGCTACGTACTGGTGATGAGGACTGCCCTGGAGATGTCAATTCTTTAGTGACTCTGGATATAAGCAATGTATCCGCTTCTTCCATAGTACAACAAATAGAAATGGAGAGTCCATATGGACTGACTTTGATTAATGATAAACTTTATGTGGGAGAAGGGGAGTATGGGCTTAAGATATTCGATGCTACAGATCGGTATAATCTTCATTTACTGAAATATGATTCTAGCCTTCCAGCCTATGATATCATTCAGCATCCATCACGAAGTGATATAGTACTCATAGCAGGTCCTCAAGGGTTTGGTCAGTATGATGTCAATGGAGATGATGAATTTTCTTTACTAAGCTGGATTGCATACTAGGTGAGGCATACTGTTATTTTCATTTGTGCACTTTTATGTTTTACCACTGATCAATTATCAGCACAGAAAGGGACAAAAGTCGATGTAGTAAAACTTACAGATGGTTCTGTACTAGTAGGTCAATTTCTCAATGTGACAGATACATCATACCTCTTTAGTACAGCATCAATGGATAGTATTCATGTCAATAAAAAATTTATCAGTTCTATTGATTTTGGAGTCACTGAAGTGGACTACACCCTCTATGAAAATAGAAAGGTAAAAACAGTAAAAAAAGAAAAAGTATATAAAAACACTGGCATATTCGGTATGGCAGATGTTGGAATGGTATCTGGTGAAGAAGTTCATTGGCATGCCTCACTTACCTTGGGATATAGGCTTAATCCTCGATTATATTTAGGCATTCAAGGTGGTAAAGAAAATATATTGAATGCCCAACCTCTCCTATGGCAGACTGATGGAATATGGCCTTTTGGGATATATGGAAGATATTATCCATTGAAAACAAAGCTAAGGCCATATGTATCGACTCGTGTAGGATATGCATTTATAGATGATAAGTTTAATACCATGAAATCAGGAGGTATGAATATCCTTCCGGGGATAGGGCTTCACTTTCCTTCTAGAAATGGTTTGCATTTTCATATTTCTCTTCATCAGTATTTTCAAAAAACACAAGGAACAAGTGAAATGGATATAGGTATGCAGAATCCTATAGTAGTTAATTATGATCTTTGGTATAACCGCTCTGTTGTAAAAATAGGAGTAGAGTTTTAGTCATTTCACATTCCAAGGTTAAAAAAAGTCCTTTATCATTCTGATAAGGTGAATTTTTTCGATTACTCAGAAAAATGGAAATTTGATTTACTTTGAGTAGACTAATACCAGAAAATGATTAATCTAATAGAAAAGGCGAAAAATCACAAAGAACGTGTAGCGATAAAGAGTAATGATCAGTCTTATACCTATGACTCGTTATTGAAGTCATCAAGGAAAATAGCCAATCAACTTTTGAGAGGAAGGGCTGATTTAGATGAAGAGAGGATTGCGTTTTTAGTGGCTCCCAGTTATGATTACGTTCGACTGCAATGGGGTATTTGGAGAGCTGGAGGGATTGCTGTTCCTCTTTGTACCAAGCATCCATTGCCTTCCATCCAATATGTACTGGATGATACTCAAGCTGAGACAGTCATCTATTCAGAAGAATATGAATCGCTACTTTCTCCTTTATTTGACAATGCAAAGCATCAGTTCTTAAGATTAAAGGCTTTTACAGATCAAAGTGGCGTCTTGCCAGACGTGGATTTGTCTCGTAGGGCTATGATTCTATACACCAGTGGTACCACAGGAAACCCTAAAGGTGTTGTATCTACTCACCAGAATATAGAGTGTCAGATCACATCACTTACTTCATCTTGGGAATGGGAACAGAATGATCATATTTTGAATGTTTTACCCATGCATCATGTACATGGTATTGTGAACGTCACTTTGTGTGCATTATGGAGTGGAGCATGTTGTGAGTTTTTATCCAAATTTGATAGTCAAGCTGTTTTCAATGTATTTACTAAGGGTGACGTTAACCTATTCATGGCAGTACCAACCATATACTTTAAATTAATAGCTCACTGGAATGACTTGCCCCAAGAAGAGCAAATAGCTGTTTCTGAAGCTTTAAAGCACTTTAGGTTAATGGTATCGGGATCCGCAGCTTTGCCTGTGTCTGTACTCGAAACGTGGAGATCTATTAGTGGACAAACTTTATTGGAAAGATATGGTATGACTGAAATGGGTATGGCAATCAGTAATTCTTATCGAGGAACGCGTAACCCTGGTTTTATAGGTCTTCCTCTTGCCAATGTGACTATAAGGATAGCAAATGAAAATGATGTAATTGTTGATGAAGGGATATCAGGAGAAATACAAGTTAAAGGCCCAAATATATTTAAAGAGTATTGGCAAAAACCAGAAGCGACTAAGAATACATTCACCGTTGATGGTTGGTTTAAAACAGGTGACATTGCTGTTTTCGAAAATGGGAATTATAGAATTCTTGGCCGTAACTCTGTGGATATAATTAAATCAGGAGGATATAAGATTTCTGCATTAGAGATCGAAGAAGTACTACGTAAACATCCTAAAGTAAAAGAATGTGGAGTAGTAGGCATACCCGATGATGAATGGGGGGAAATTATAGGAGCCAGTTTAATCCTAGAAGATGGAAATAGTATTGATTTAGATAAATTGAAAGATTGGCTCAAAGAAAGACTTCCTCAGTATCAATTGCCAAGGAAGTACATTTATCAAGATGACTTGCCTAGAAATGTAATGGGGAAGGTGACAAAGAATGAACTGAAGAAGTTGTTTTAAATCAGGTCGAATAATATAAAAGAGAAATCATGACAATATATGGCGTGGCCTTTTTGGCATTTTGTTTTTTAGTTGGAAAAATTTTGGGCAACTTTTTGGGTGATGTATTGGGGTTCAATGGAGATATTGGAGGAGTTGGTTTTGCAATGATCATATTGATTTTGGGACACTCTTATTTGCAAAGGAATGACATGATCGAAGCACCATCTACTGCAGGGATCATGTTTTGGAGTAACATGTACATCCCAGTGATTATAGCAATGGCTGCTACTCAAAATGTGCATGCAGCGCTTTCTGGAGGATGGGTAGCATTACTTGCTGGATTGACAGCTACAGCAGCAGGCTTTTATTTAGTCCCTGTGTTGTCTAAGATAGGAAGGGCTCCTACTAACCTTAATGCTTAACTAGGACTCATGATAGATACAATTATTCAAGTATTAGTTAAGAACGGACTCATCTTTGGTTTTTTTCTTGTTGGATGTATCATGCTGCTTTCGGTATGGTTTTCAAATGCGATCACTAAGAAAAAGATCCCAGGAGTTGCAATCGCTATATTGATAGGTTTAGGATTAGCACTCTTTGGAGGGAAAAAGGGTATTGCTGATATTCCTTTGTTTTCGGGAATGGCATTATTGGGAGGGTCGATGTTGAGAGATTTTACAGTAGTGGCCACAGCTATGGGGGCGGACTTGGATAAAATCAAACATGCTGGCTTAGCAGGAACCATAGCCTTATTTGTAGGAGTCATTGGCTCATTTTTCTTTGGGGCGGTAGTAGCTTATACATTAGGATACCACGATGCAGAAAGTATCGCTACCATAGGAGCCGGAGCATGTACTTACATCGTTGGTCCTATAACTGGGGGTGCTCTAGGTGCTAGTTCAGAAGTCATTGCCATCAGTATTGCTGCAGGAGTAGTGAAAACTATAATCACGACGATAGGAACTCCTCTAGTTGCTAAAGCGATAAAATTAGATAACCCACATTCTGCGGTGGTATTTGGAGGCTTGATAGGTACCACTAGTGGAGTAGCAGCAGGATTAGCAGCTACAGATCCTAAGTTAGTGCCATATGGTGCTTTGACCGCCACTTTTTATACAGGATTGGGCTGTTTGCTTTGCCCCTCTATTTTGTATTTCTTAGTGAAGTTATTAGTTGGGTAGAGTGAAGATCTCTACAGTTAGTTTGGAATGAGAATTTTCTTAATCTAGAACCTCTAGTTTCGGTGAGATGTCCAAAAAGCCTGTAATCTCCTCATAGGCCAAAGCAAACTCTAAGACTTTCTTGTCATCACCAAATTTACCCATAATTTGCATTCCCATCGGCCTTCCCTGATCATCAAACCCTACAGGCACATTAACTACAGGAATACCTCCTAGGCTACCTAAAATGACTACTTCCATCCATCTGTGGTAAGTATCCATTTTTTGTCCATTAATCTCTTCGGGCCAGTGTATTCCTTTTGAATAAGGAAACACTTGAGCAGATGGCAATACTAAAAAATCATACTCCTCAAACATCCTGTCTAATTCTTGATACCAGTTCGTTCTTATGACATTTGCTCTAAGAACATCTTCTTCGGTAAAACTAAGTCCTTGTTCAATCTCCCAAATCAATTCAGGCTTTAGCAGTGCGCTTTTTTGAGGAAATTCATAGTATTCAAGTTTTTCTAATCTGATATGATGCCTGAGAGTAGTCCAGCAGTACCAGAGATCAGCCATTTCGAACTGAGGTTGCATCATTTCTATCTTTGCACCTGCATCACCTACTATATTTAGACTTTGCTCGCATAATTTGATCACCCCCGCCTCCATAGGCAGATAGTTGTTCAAATTACCCATCCATCCTATTTTAACTTCTTCAAGATTAAGTGGATTCAAATTATTAAATACTGGATTGATGGCTAGAGTTTGTAGAAGCTGTATAGTATCTCGGGTATTTCTACCCATAGGTCCTGACGTCCATAACAGTCGATCATTTGCATCTCCTTCTTCCATCACGACAGTCGTACTTGGTCTGAATCCTATCACATTATTGAATGCTCCAGGATTTCTCAAAGACCCCATCATATCTCCTCCTTCAGCTGCAGGAAGCATATGAGTACCTAGCCCACATGCTGCTCCTCCACTACTTCCTCCAGAAGTAAGGCCTGGATTAAAAACACTTCCTGTAGCTCCAAATATGGGATTGTACGATTGTGATCCTAATCCAAATTCTGGAGTATTAGTCTTGCCTATGAAAATAGCTCCTTGATTTCTAATTTTTGCTGCAATAGCACTGTCCTCAGTTGCAATACGATCCTTAAAAAGCAATGAGCCCTCTGTATGCCTTATGCCTTTTAAAGCACCTAGATCTTTAATGGCATGTGGCATTCCATGCATCCATCCCCGATAATCACCTTTGGCTAGGGATCGATCTGCTTCTTGGGCTTGAGCTAAAAGCTGATCATCATCGACCATACTGATTATAGCATTATATGTAGGATTGTATTTGTGTATATGTTTGAGGTAAGATTTCATCACTTCTTCACAGCTTACCTGTTGATTCTTTATAGCATTAGATAAATCGATAGCAGTGAAGTCAATTATTTGAGTGACAATGTCAGAGCTTGAATTGCGGCATCCATATGGAAGTGAAATCGCAGCACTTGCTGCTACAGTATTTTTAATAAATCGTCTTCTCTTCATCTAAGTATGGTTTCAAAGGAATTTTGAGACAATTAAGATATCTATTTTAGCAGATATAATTAAATGGCTCTGTCTTTTGAAGTCAAGTATATAGTTGCAGTTGGCATATTTCTTACTGTATCACTTATATGATTAAGCAGGACTCGTAGTACCTAGATCGGGGCTTGAAACTCTTCTTTCAAAAAATGAATAGTAAATGGTTATAGCCATTGAGATACCTATATATAAACCCATAAATAATGTTGCAGCAGGGATCCATTCTTCTAATCCAAACCATCCGCCCAATTGAGTGATGATGTAAATACCCAGGCCTACCTTGGTTATTTCTGCAAAAACTGCTACAGGATGACGATCCATCAGGCTGGTATAAGCGAATATAGAGATGAACAAGAAGGTAGCATATAGGGTGATGTGAGCTACATTTAATTCCGCAATGTTAATCAGCATGAAATACATCAGAAGGTTAGTGAAAATAAGCTGAAACCATGCCCACGCTTTTAATCCTAGGTCATACGGTTTTTCGTATTTGACCATTTCGTATGGTTTATCCACTATGTCTATGGGATATGCTTCAGCTACGTCAGTAGGTCTCCATCCTGTAGGCATAAACCATAATCTGATTTTATCCCACCAGTTTTGAGTACGCCACGAGTCTTGGAGAAGTAACCACATATGTTGCCAGTTAATCAGTACTGGGTTCCAAGTCTTCACCTGGCGTTTCACACCGTATACTGCTGGTTCTTCAGGCAGTTCTTCTTGAAAAGTGTTGAATATTTTATCCCAAATGATGAATATGGCGGCATAGTTTTTATCTAGATATTTTGCATTGATAGCATGGTGCACTCTATGATGAGATGGAGTAACAATGATATGCTCTAGTATTCCCATTTTGTTAATCAGTTTAGTATGATACCAAAATTGTGCAAAGAGGTGAATAGGGGCTGTAATTGCAATGATTTTGCCTGGTATACCTACCAATGCCATAGGAATATATAAGAAGAAATACACTCCTATAATACCTGAGATACTTTGGCGTAAAGCACATGAAAGATTAAATTCTTCACTGCTGTGATGCACTATATGTCTATTCCAAAAGACATTAATCTCATGGTTCCATCTATGAGACCAATAAGATGCAAAATCAATCATCACAAAAGCCAACAGAAAAAGTCCTGTAGATTCAGGAATATCGAAAAATGCAAAACGATCTACCATCCAACCATAACTCACTATGACTATAGAGAGGCCGAGCATATCTTTTAGTGTATTAGTCATACCCGAGCTCAGACTTGAAATAGTATCCATAGCTCTATTCACAGAACGCCCCATAATTTTGCTGGCAAAGAATTCTATGAGGATAAGTGATACGAAACCTGGGATTGCGTAGGTTAATGCTGTTGCGTAAGCTTCCATGTATTAATCTTTTACAGCATCAAAAGTAGTGCTTTTCATTTGACTTCTGTTCGATACTAGGAGTAAAATACCACCTAAAAGTCCTAATCCAAAACATATTTTTAAGAGCAATGATAATTGTTCCCATGAAGAGTTTTCACCCGAAGCTGTAACCATAGACAATCCGAAAAGCAAACCAAAAAAACCTAACCGATTTACAAGGCTCATCAGAGAATGGAATGTTGCCCTTTGGCCAGAATCAATCTGGGGTGTAATTACTTCAAATAATGGGGCCTTAACAGCTGACCATCCAAAGCTTCTAAACATAATCACCACAATCAGGAAAGGGTGCAATATCCATGACATCAGGCCTATTACAATAATAATCATCACAAACATCAAAAAAAGATATCTATTCAGGCCTATTTTATTTTTCCAAACTATGCTTTGACTTGCTGCATATGCGCCTACAAACATGGCAGAAGCATACAGTATTCCTGACATTACAGGAGCAGAAGAGATATTCAACAATTGTTCATCTTCCAATAATTTTAAATAAGGTTGATAAAATTCATAGGGAACGTGAACCATGATATACATGATAACATATAGTGAGAAGATCCAGAATAGAGATTTGTTTTTTAGATAAGCCACACATTTAGTTAGCTGTATGATAATGTTAGATTGGGCTTTCTCTTTGTTTTGTATTTCAGGTTCGTCAAAAAGAAAGGTGATTATGAGTGCAATTATAGCTGCTAGCAAACTTAACCAGTAGGCATAAACAAGATCATACCCACTTAACCATCCTCCGAGTAGTGCCCCAAATCCTCCGGATATCAATGCCCATTTATTAACTGTGGCTTCTCTTTGTCCATATTCAGATTCGAGATTTTCACTTTTTAATGATTCAAAATGAAAGACCGTATTTGTGCCAGATATGAATGCCATATGAGCTGCAAAAGCTATTTGACCAGCACATAGCCACCAAAAATTAATACCATAGATGTAAAACGTAATCGCGAAACAGAGCAAAACGGCCCCATAGAGAAGTGTCTTTTTGCGCCCTATCTTATCTGAGAAATATCCAGAGGGTATTTCCAAGATTACTACAGAAATATAATAGATAGCTTCAAGTTGTAAAACTTCACTGAGTGAAAGTCTTTCGCTAAAAAACAAAAAGAAAACAGGCATCCAAGCCAAGAAAGAAGTTGTGGCGAAGTACCAGCTATAAAGTCTTATGTTTTTATGCATGGAGGATAAAGGAAAGGAAAATTTAGAAATCAAGGAAGTGGAATCAATCGGTTCTGAGGAAAAAAGAAATAGGTACTAAAGTGATAATATAGACTTTACTAGAGATCTAGATTTTGTCGGATTGAGGTCTTTATATGTTCAGATTCTATAAGAAAAGCATCATGACCAAAAATGGTTTTAATCTCAACATAAGTAGCTGATGGGATGTGTTCTGCAAGATATTTTTGCTCTACAGGTGGAATAAGGAGATCAGTGTTAAAGCCTATGATTATTGTGTTGGATTCAATCTGTTTTAATGCTGCAGGAATGCTTTCTCTACCCCGACCAACATTGTGTGTATCCAGTACACTGAGTAGGGTGTAATAGCTATGCGCATTAAATCTATTTACAAATTTTTCGCCTTGATATTTTAAATAGGAGGCAGCTTTGAAATTCGAGGTTTTATCCTCAGAATCTTCCGATTGCCGTTCTACAAATGAAATGTGGGATCTGTAATAGGGCAGAGCCATTGCTCTTGATGCTCTTAGTCCTTCTTTTCCTGCAATCGAATTGTTATTATGAAAAGTGGAATCTACATGCATAGCCATGCGCTGCGATTCATGTATGGCAATGACCCATGGAGTTTCCTTGGCAGAGCAGCAAAGCAGAGCTAATGAATCAAATTGTGATGGACGATTTATAGCCATTTCTTGTGCTATATTTCCGCCACATGATCCACCTATTAGAAGTTTTACACTGTCTATCCCTAACTGATCTAACAGTTTGATATGGAGTAATGCAGTATCTCTTATTGTTACTTTGGGGAAATCTAGTCCATATCTCTGACCAGTCTTTGGATTTCTGTCATCAGCACATGTAGTTCCATATGGAGATCCTAAATTATTAGCGCATATTATGAAGTCACTAGTTGGATCAAAAATATTTCCTTTGCCGTAAAGGCCACTCCACCAATCGGATACATCAGAATTGGCAGTGAGGGCATGGATCACCATGACTACATTGTCCTTGGCATTATTTAAAGTGCCAAAAGTGTGATATCTGATGTTAATATCGGAAAGGCTACCACCCAGTTCTAGATCAAAATCACTATCGAGTTTTAAGTTATTCAATATTGGATTTTTCTAAAGCATCGGTAATATCATTAATTATATCATCTATGGATTCTAAACCCACTGAAAATCTGAGCGTAGTATCCGTAATGCCAGATTTAACCCTTTCTTCCGGAGACAGTTTTGAATGAGTGGTCGTGGCTGGATGAGTTACTATGGTTCTAGTATCTCCTAGATTTGCCGTAATAGATAGCAAAGAGAGACTATTTATAAAATTAAAAGCGTGGGATTTGTCGCCTTTTAGATTGCAACATAATACACCTCCTCCCCACTTCATTTGCTTCTTTGCCAATGTTAGATCAGGATGACTTTCTAAAAAAGGATAGCTCACTGATGTTATTCCAGAGTGAGATTCCAATTCTCGAGCCAAGGACAATGCATTTTTCGAATGCCTTTCCATTCTGACTTCTAATGTCTCTAAGCTTTTAGAAAGTATCCATGCATTAAAAGGGGATAGTGAGGCACCTGTACGTCTTAAGAAATCAAATACTGGTGTAATGAATTCTTCTTTTCCTAATACTATTCCTCCTAAAACTCTACCCTGACCATCAATGAATTTAGTAGCCGAGTGGAGAACCATATCTGCACCAAATAGAGCGGGTTTTTGGATAATAGGAGTCGCAAAACAGTTGTCTACAGCGAAAATAGAATTATGCTGATGGCTAAGTCCACTCAACCACGCTAAGTCTATCAGTTGTAGACCTGGATTGGATGGCGTCTCTATCAATACCATTTTTGGCTTTTTGCCAATTGCTTTTTCCCATCTTTCTTTATCTTTTATATCAACCAGAATCACATTGATCCCCCAATTGGGAAGAATATTTTGTAAAATATAGAGGGTATTGCCAAACAAAGATCCTGATGCCACTACAAGGTCACCAGACTTGAGATGAGCACTCAGTGTTGCAAAAATAGCTGCCATTCCTGAGGCTGTAGCTACCCCAGAAGGTAGCTGTTCCAAATGACACATTTTGTCTATTAATTCAGTAGTGTTTGGATTAGAAAATCTACTGTATATGTCTCCTTCAATTTTGCCAGAGAAGTACGCTTCAGCCTCTTCAGCACTGCTATACTGAAAGCTTGAAGTCATGAATATAGGGCCAGAATGTTCTCTGAATTCACTCTTTGTAGGTTGTAATCGTATAGCACCTGTGGCGTCCTTCATCTACATTCTTTTAATAGATTTGCGAAATTAGGTTTTCTTTTAATTGAATACTTCCTAATACTTAAAATACGGGATTAAGAGGGCAAATTAGTTTAATGTGAAATGAAAGTTCACTTCCAGGTCTTTTCTTAGCGTGTGCAATACAGAGCAATACTTATCTTTAGTGAGTTCCATTGCTTTTTCTAGTTTTTTCTCCTTTATATCACCTTTGAGAATGAAGTGAACATCAATGTACTTGTATGGCGATGAAGTACCACCTTCAAACTTTTCGCCACTGATTTCCATTTGAAAATCATCAATAGTTTGTCTTTGCTTTTTCATGATATTAATCACATCAATAGCACTACATCCTGCCACACTTATCAGTAGCACTTCCATAGGCCTATAGGCTGAGTTAGAACCCCCAATAGCAGGACCTCCATCTGTATGGATAATATTCCCTCTTTCATTGGTTGCTTCAAGTTTGAAAGCGTCGTCTATTCTTTTGATTTTGATCATAATGATTTCCTTTCTCTATTGTAAAGTGCAAATGTATGATGTGTCTTGAATAGATATTGACTTTTAAGACATGATTATTCAGTTTTCACCTTTTCAATGGTGATCGTTTTTAATAAGTTTTCTATTCGATCCAAATTGGATAAGGATTTATCTGTAATCAGCACACGTATCAGCATAAACCCTTCTGAAGATTGAGCATTGATAAATTCTGAATTATCTACTTGAGGATTCTTTTCTCCTAATACTATATTTAAATTTGGAGAGCCATACTGCATGTCATTTTTGACATAATAATTGATAGTGTTGGGTTGATAGAAAGCTACTGACCAGTAGATAGAATCAGGAAGTGATCCAGAGATATGAATTGGTCCTTCACTTACATCATAGAATGTGCTGACATAGGCAAAATCGGGATTAGGTTTGACAACTGTTCTTGAGTTTTCATCTGGAGCTAATAGTATTCTTGTTTGATTTGGGAGATTTCCGAATGTATCTGCGCCTCTGGTTTTAAACTTAGCATATATGTAATTGGGTAAAAAGTACATGGTGGTGTGATATCCAGTAGACCCAAAAGTCATGGCAGCTAATATTATAATCAAAGCCTTTCTCATTTTACTCTTTTTATAGAAGGCAGAGGAATAGTTGTCAGATTATTGTACACTTCCGGTGAAGCATTGTACAATCTTAGGGTAAGTGCCATGGTATTATTTTCGCCAGAAGGAATCCAATTTTCACCTGTCCTTTCTTTTGATATATGCATAGTATAAGTCGGTTGACTGATATTTTGAAGTTCGGGGTTTATACTGTCTTTAGGGGTATAAGATATGGAGGTGTCATTGTAACCATAGATTTTATTAGGATTAGGAATCATGAAATTGTCCTTTCCATAAAGAGTATAACTCCAGTATCTAGCATTTGGGACACTGCCTTCTAAAATATAATCATAGTTTGAATCAAGAGGATCTCCGTCACTATCCATAATAGCGGTGTAATAGATTACTTCTGATTCTCTTAATGCAAAAAGACCCACTTTAGCAATAAGAGCACGTTGTTTAGTGTCCTTTAGGTCCATAGAAGGATTCACCCTCCATGGTCCGTTGTAGAGCATAAAGTCCACTTGATCCACATCTCTTAGACTTTTTATTGCTAAATACCCACCAGTGATAAAGCTAGCAATAGCAATAAAGAGAATAATAATTATGAATCTTGCTTTCACATGGGAAAGATAAGTAATCGAAGTGAAATGATAACTTTATTTATGGTGTAAATAGTTGCAATTCATCGATACGATCTCCTAATCCTATGACGCCCCACGTTCTGTAAGAAGTTTTTGATAAATGGCGAGGCGCTAAAATTTTGCTATAATCCTTTTACATATACACCTAGAAGTAAAAGCACAAATCCAGCTAAAAGGAACCAATCTCCATTGTCAGCAATCGTTGGGCTAATAGCGGCACCTAATAATCCTAAAAGTACAAGAACGACACTGATAATTACAGTATTTTGCTTTGGTGCTTGGGGAGAAAGATTGCTCATTTCGTTTTTATTTTGTTGAATTATAATAATACAACATTAATTATTGGGTTTTATAATATATGATTTTTAATGTTCTATAGATGTTTTGATTCTCAATATTATTGACTTCGAAATCTTATCAGATCGTCAAAGATTGGATTGAATAGCTAAAGGCAATTTTTCTCTGAATCTGTCGTCACGTAAAACCTTTAGTTCAAATTCATTCATGGATCTCATTAACCTCCTCATTTCTATCAGCCCTAATTCATTGAAGAAATAGGCCATTTCAGTTTTGTTTCCTTCATTGTCAGTAGCGTAGAGCGCTTTGGTCAAAACAAATGCTGTGGACCCTCCTTTCATTCCAGAGTGATCTAACCAGGTTGTATTAGCAGGATTTTCAAGTATATATTCCATGACTTCATCTAGGTACTCATGAGTTTGTGGATTAAAATATTCTCTGGAATTAATCTTTTTCATAATGCTGACATACTCCTTAGTGGTTGATGAGGGGAGATTATCTGACCAAACTTTTTGAACATCCATATTAAGGTCACCGACTTTCTTCTTGTAGGCTGTGTCAGGAAGAGCGAGTTTAGCATGAATGGTTTGAGAGGTTTCTATATATTCTTTTAATGGAACCGCTGATATTGCAAGAGCTAAGTCTTCTCCATTCAAATCAGGAAATTTTTCCTTTCCAATGAATATCGAGGAAGCTAGGTAGTAAATTTCAGAATGATCTTTCAGCCCTAAGCTATCCAAACGGCTATTAATTTTATCTAACCCCAATCGCTCACTTAACCATTCGGTATTGGCATTAGAACTGTATTTGATCATGCCTTTGGCCACTTCTCTTAGTTGTATTTGATCATTTTCAATGAAATCAGTAGAACCTCTGAGCCATGCTCTGTGCGCCCCACCATCATATCCAACGGCATATCTGTCTAATGATGAGAGGTCAATCAATTCATTTGGATCAATCATGCCATCAGAAGCTTGAATAGCATATTCGATTGCTATAATGATTTTAACTGTGCTTGCTAAAGGCATCATTCTATCAGAGTTGATATCAGCAAGTTGTGAATCATTTCGGATAAGTGTAATAGCACTTTTGTCCGGATTCTCGACAATAAAATTTAAGACCGTTTCAGCATTGGGTTTAAAGTATTGTTTTATCCCAAAATAGGCAGTTACTAGAATGGCGAGTAAAATTGTGAGAATGATAAAAGTCTTTTTTAGCATGGTGTATAGTGATCATTAAGGACGAACTAAAGCTAGTGAATAATCTAACAAGACCCATTAAAACTAAATAATTAGTATTAAAACTAAAAAAATAGTTTCGTTACTAAAATATTAGTTTTAAGTTCACTGTTATAATATTCTCGTTATGAAAAAATTGACAAAAAAGGAAGAAGAAATCATGCAAGCCCTATGGCAATTGAAGCAAGCATTCGTTAAGGAAATTGTAGATGCACTCCTTGAACCAAAGCCTCACTACAATACAGTTTCTACTATGCTAAAAATCTTGGAAGAGAAGCGATTTATAGAACATGAGAGGTATGGTAATATGCTCAGATACAGTCCACTCGTAAGCAAAGATTCTTATCAGAGTGATGCAGTAGGAGATATCATTGAAAAGTATTTTGACAACTCTTATGTGAATCTTGTTACTCATTTTGCGAAGAATGAAAATATTTCTCGAGGTGAATTAGAAGATATTTTGACCACCATCAAAAACAACAAATAATGACCACCTATCTGCTCCACAGCTCAATATTGCTATCTGCTATTTCTATTTTTTATTGGGTCGCATTGAGACATGAAACATTTTTTCGGCTTAATAGATGGACTATTATGTTGAGTATTTTTCTTTCTCTGTCCTTACCACTTATTCATGTGCCTGCCGAATATGTGTCGTGGCGTACCAATGATGCTCCTGTAACTAATATTGTAGAAAAATTGGTTTCTCCTACGGTGATAGAAAAAGGGCCTGTTATGAATACAGAGGCTGCACAGGAACCAGCAAAGGGGAATAATGAAAATATACCTGTGGCTTCAAAAGTGGCGCAGTCAGAAACTAATAGTCCTTTTCAATGGGCATCTATAGGAAAGATATTAGTGATCTTATACTTCATTGGAGTTGCTATCTTCTCTATAGTGTTTCTAATGCAGCTATTTGTACTAATAGTAAGCAGGTCTAATCTCAATTCCTTCAAGACCGGAAAGTATAATATCGTAGAAATGGTAAAGGATAAAGAGCCTTTTTCATTTATGAAGAGTATTTATATCAACCCATCAAATTATGACGAGGATACATACAATCATATAATAGAACATGAAAAAATACACATTGATCAATCTCATTTTTTAGATAAGATTATAGCGGAGATACTAGTTATCCTGTTTTGGTTTAATCCACTCACGTGGCTGTTGCGCAACGGGATCAGCAGAAATCTTGAATTTCTAACTGATCAAAGCCTATTGAATAATGGAATCCAGAAGTCTTCTTATCAAATGAGTTTACTCAAAGTAAGTGTATCTAATCAACCATTTAATCTCACTATGAGCTATAACAGCTCATTCTTAAAAAACAGAATAGACATGATGAATACAAAAAAATCGTCGATCGTATCCTCTTGGAAATATCTATTTATTCCACCTCTATTTTTGCTTTCTATTTTTAGTCTTAATGCATTGGACGGAGAAATAGATCCAAAGAAGGATGCTGATAAAAAAGCAGACAAAACTGAATTGACACAAAAAGAGAAGGTTTGGAAAAAGGCAGAAGTACCTGTACAAAGGAAGCAGAAGAATTTGGACTACCAAAATGCCAACGATCAAACGGAAGCAAAAACAATATCACTGTCAGAAAAGAGTAAGGATAAGAAGTCAAGTGCTGATTCAAAGTCTAAGAGCAAATCATTAGACAAATATTCTGCTGTAGCAAGTAGAACATTGGACATTGCAGAATTCAGCAAATTAGGGCTGGCTATTAATGGTGATGTAGAGTTAACATCGGGAAATACTCAAAAAGTAAGAGTGGAAGGGCCTGAAAACTTAATTGATGAACTTGACACTGAGGTGAAAAACGGAAGTTGGAATATTAGGTTTCGAGATCATAAAAATTGGAAAAAGTATAAGAATGCTCAAAAATTGAAATTTTATATCACAATGACGGAGTTGGAAAATGTTGCGATTTCAGGAAATGGAAATGTGGTAACCACTAATAAATTTGATGTGGACCGTCTTATGCTAGCCATCAGTGGAAATGGTAATCTTGAAATAAATACAGATGCTAACAGTATTTTCTATGCCATCAGTGGGAACGGTAATGGAGATCTCCAAGGGAAGACTGATGAGCTAAAAATAACTAGTAGTGGTAATGGGGAAGTGGATGCCTCGGGGCTGAAATCCAATACTTGCCATATTACAATATCTGGATCTGGTGATGTAAAAGTCGATGTGAAGGATACTATTAAAGCGACTATTTCTGGTAGTGCTAATGTATATTACAAAGGCAGCCCTACCATCACTAAGAAAGTATCTGGGTCAGGAAAATTTAGACAAATGTAAAAGGTGAAATCGTCATCAATTAACCTAATCTTTGTAAGTTTTAATGACGTTTGAAAAAAAATTAAGATTTTCTTTAGAAGAATGAAACCATCAAGAAAATTTTACGCTCTATATATCAAACGTTACAAATTAATCATGAATACAATCACAACATAGAGATATAGTCAGGAGGTGGAATTTAACTTTATACCTGACTATACTCTCGATTCACAACAATCACAACTTGTTTATACTACTCATTTGACCTTCTGTAAGAGGGGCTAGAGCGGTATGGACTGCTCAAAAAAAACGTCATCATGAAAAAGGAATTAGGGATAAAACCTTCGATATTTTTTTGCCTAAAAAGACCTAATAAGTTGGGTCTAATCAATCAAATTGCTTTATTATTTATCATACTTCTGAGCGCCTTTAAAATCAATGGGCAGCGTACAGTGTCAGCATTACATATAGATGAGAAAATAACTATTGATGCTAATTTTAAAGAAGGAGCTTGGACAAATCAGAAAGATATTGCTACAAAGTTCACTTCTGTACGACCTATTCCAAATCAAGCTCCGCAATATCCTACAGAGGTCAAAGTAGTATACGATGATGATGCATTATATATATCAGCAAAAATGGTGGAAGGATCATCTGATAGTATCAGCTCTCAGCTCATGTTGAGGGATCAAATAGGTAATACTGATTTTTTCGGAGTCATTATCGATACTTATGGCAATGGGAACAATGCATTCGAGTTCATTTTATCATGTACTGGAGTGCAGTTTGATGCTAAAGTAACACCACAGAATGAAGATAGCAGTTGGGACGCTGTGTGGTTTGGAGCTGCTCGAATTGCTGAAGATGGATGGTATGCTGAATTGAAAATACCTTATTCAGCAATCAGATTTCCATCTCAAGATATCCAGAAATGGAATGTAAATTTCTTCAGAAGACGACAAGTGTCTGGCGAACAATACTGTTGGAACAATGTCGATTTTGAAAAGGACAATCCATGGTTGAATCAAACAGGTCGACTCACAGGTATCGAAAATATAAAACCACCTCTAAGATTATCTTTGACTCCTTATGCATCTTTGTACGGAGTGCATAGTCATAATCCAGATGGAAACCCTCAGAATAATCTAGGGTCATCATATAATATGGGAATGGATATTAAATATGGTATCAATGATGCCTATACATTGGACATGACTCTGATTCCTGATTTTGGGCAAGTACAGTCTGATAATCAAGTTTTGAATTTGAGTCCATTTGAAGTCAGGTTTAATGAAAATCGTGCGTTCTTCACTGAGGGCATTGAGATGTTTGATAAGTCTGGAATCTTTTATAGTCGTAGAGTAGGTAATAATCAGCAACTGTATAATGCCACGAAAATTTCGGGACGTGGAGATAAAGGCTTAGGCATTGGAGTTTTTAATGCTGTGGCTGCAGAAAAATCTACAACAGTGCTGGATGCTGTATCTGATAAAGAGATCAAAGATGTGGAAATGCCATTCACTAATTATAATATAATCGTGTTTGATCAGGACATAAAGAATAACGGTTCTGTCTCATTGACGAATACCAGTGTCTTGAGAAGGGGAGAAGACTTCCACAATGCCAATGTAACTGCTGCTACATATAATTTAAAGAACAAGAAACAGACTTATGGGATCAATGGCAAGGTGGCCTACTCTCAATTGATTAATAAGGCATCTGATAATGTAAATGGAATGGATGCAAGAATGAGTGTAGAGAAACTCAGTGGATCCATAGTAGGAGGGCTTACTTATAGAGAAGTCAGTAAAGATTATAACCACAATGATTTAGGATTTTTCCGTTTTGGAAATTTTAGAGAAGTGTCATTCTTTGCGTCAAGAAGGGACCTCAATGGATTTGGACAATTTAATAGATTTAATATGTGGGTCAATGCAAATTACGAAAGGAATATACTACCTGATGCATTCGTAGGTGCACGAGCTAATACAGGGTTCTATCTTGAGACAAAGTCCTTCATAGGACTAAATGGCTGGATGAATGTCCGCACTAAGAGAAATGACTTTTACGAGCCTAGAATGGAAGGGAGGCATTATGAAAGACCTGCTAATATAAATGGTGGATTTTGGATAGGTACAGATAGAAGAAAAAAGCTGCGATTCAATACATGGATGGAGTATTCTAAGTATGGGCAAAATTCAGGATGGTCTGAGTATGGGGCAGGACCTTCAGTGACATATAGATTCACTGACAAGTTTAACATATCTCTTAGTACAAGAATTTGGAACGAAAAAAATGCCCAAGGCTTTGCTTCTACACGTGATGATGAAGTCATATTTGGGCAGAGAGATGTGAGTACGGTATCTAATGATATTACCATCAGTTACACTTTTAATCAGAAGATGGGCCTTAATATGAATACAAGGCATTACTGGTCAAAAGTAAAGTACAATGGCTTCTCTGTATTAGGAGAAGAAGGACAATTATCTGCAAGTGACTACAACGAGTTTCATGATTTGAGCTTTACAGCATTTACCGTTGATATGGATTACAGATGGAGATTTGCTCCTGGTAGTGAAATCACGGTCGTATGGAAAAACAACATTTCAGGAGTTTTCCAAGATCAAAGTACAAACTATAGACAATTAGGCTATAGCGACGGAATTTCTAGACTCAAAGCACTTCCTCAAACTAATAGCCTATCTGTGCGATTCTCCTATTATTTAGACTATAATGACAATTTAAAAGGGTTATTCAATAAAGAATAACACTATCATGGATTTGGTTTGGAAATGGCTGACAGCCTTTTTAATGCTGTCAGCTTTTTTTTGATCATTTTATATTGATACGCATCATGTCTTTTCCGTTGAATTGATTTACATCTATAGACTGTATTTTTTTAGTTGATTTGAGAGCAGCTATGGCTTTATCGCTACTCACTTCTTTGCCATTCAACATAAAATTCCCTCCATTTTTTGCTATTTCTATCGCCATATCGATTGGATTTGGAGGTGGAGGAGGCGGGGGAGGAAGAGGTGCCACAATGCCCTTTGGAGCTTTCGGCGCCTTTATTGCTTTTGAAGCTTTGGCTGGGTTTACTGCTTTTGGTGGCTTTGGCGCTTTCGGTGCCTTTACAGTTTTTGGCCCTTTCGGTGCTTTTAATCCTTTCTCATGAAGAGGAGAATGTTGAGCTGGTAGAACAGGTGCTGCAGGAGCTGCTACGGGTGCAGCCGCATTTGGCGGCATCGGTGCTGCTGGAGGAGCAGGTGAATGTGGAAAATGAAGCTCATCTCCTGAGATATCTACTATAGAATTTGTACCTACATCATAGTGGACCATGTCAAAATGAGGCAATGAAAATTTTGACTTTTTGCCTTCTGGTGCAGGAGGAGGCGGTGGTGGTAGAGGAATCATTTTTTTGTATTTATCTGGCAAATGATCAAAGCTTTTATATACTTTGTCTTCACCATCCTCTTTAATTACAATAGTCGTGTTCTTGAAGATTTCTTCTTTTTGTTTTATATCATTTTCAGATGAATTAGATTGAGCTATAGCGTAATGTCCAAAGCTCATAAACAATCCAATAAATAAAGGGACAGATAAGCCAGCATATAGAATGGCTTTCCATCTTGAATGTGATTTAGTCATCATTTGTAATCTTTTTTTAGTTAATGAAAAGTTGATATTACTGGCCAAGTAAATTTCTTTATTACCACTTGCTTTTTGCAAAAGCAATGATTGATATTCTTGAGTATTAATCAATGAATTAATCACTTTCTGATCAGCAATATATTCATGATTGAGTTGGATAGCTTTTTTATACCAAAGTAGTACTGGGTTAAACCAGAATACAACTTTGGCAAGTTCTACTAGTAACACGTCTAGTGAATGAAGCTCTTGGGCATGAGTCATTTCATGGGTAAATAATGCCTCTTCGATTCTTTTGTTTTGGTAATCATCCTTGTTAAGAAATATGAAGTTGAGAAATGTATGAGGTAGAACCCTTTTCTCTACAAGTACAAGTCTATTTTTTCTATAAGTAGTGGATTCCGAATTTTTTATAGTCTTAATAAAGTCGATAACATTATGCAAGAACCTTACTGACAAAAAGCTAAAGACAACAAAATATGCCAATAGTATAATGGAAGTCCAATCAAAGGACTGGGACAATACCGGAGATAATGAAGTCTCGAAGTTGGTCACAACAGCAGTACTAGTTTTAGCTGAAACCTCTGTGCTTTCAAGATATCCTACTGTCACTAAGGGCGCAATCAAGGCAATAATTAGACCTAGCAAAAGGTAGAATCTATTGAATTGGTGCATTTTTTCTTTTTCAAGAAAAACCATGTAACCAACTAGGACAATTAAGAGGATCAAAGATGATTTAATAAGATATATGATCATGATTACTTCTTTTTAGATATTTCTTGATCGATAATGTTTCTTAGCTCTTCTAATTCTTCTTGTGACATATCGGAATTGCGTGTAAAAAAAGAAGCAAATTGCCCTGTAGAATTACCAAAGAAGTTTTTTAGCAATACTTGAAATTCTGTTTTAGAATAATCACTCTTATCGACTAATGTGTAATACTCTCTATTTCTTCCATGAGCATTATACGCTACGTAGCCTTTTTCCTGCATCCTTTTAAGAAGTGTGGCTATTGTTGTATTAGCCGGTTTAGGCTCATCATATTGATCAATAAGATCTTTCATATACGCCTTATCGAGATCCCAAAGATGGCGCATCAGTTGCTCCTCAGTTTTCGACAATTTTATTTTCATTGCACATTATTGTTCTACAAACATAGAACAATAATAGTAATTCTACAAGTGTAGAGATTAAAATTACCTATTAGACAATTCTCCTTTTAGGTTTTAGAGCAACTATGGAAGGATTATTTTGAAAAAGTTCATTGAATTATTTATTCTCTTAACCATTTGCCCATAAGAGAATTCATTCCTACCTTTTCCTTTTTTATTATAGGTAATAGAAGTAAGAATGACAGAAAAGCTAAAAGTACTTGTTGTAGGGTGTGGAAATATGGGAACCTCTCATGCTAGAGCATATCATGCAATGGATGATTTTGAGATTGTTGGATTAGTAAGCAGAGGAGTGGCAAGTAGAGAAAAACTCTCAGCAGAGCTAGGAGGACTGCCTATGTACGGATCATTTGACAAAGCACTTTCTGATTCCAAACCTGATGTAGTTTCTATCAATACATATCCAGAGACACATGCAGAATATGCGATCAAAAGTCTAAAGGCGGATGCTCATGTTTTCTTAGAAAAACCTCTGGCTAATACAGTAGAAGAAGCTCAATCCATTGTGGATATGGCCACAAAACTTAATAAAAAACTAGTAATTGGATATATCCTTAGAGTACATCCAGCATGGGCAAAATTCACTGAGGTAGCACAATCTTTAGGGAAGCCATTAGTGATGAGGATGAACCTCAATCAGCAAAGCTCTGGGTCGGAATGGAATACCCATAAAGAGCTGATGAAAACAATGTCACCAATAGTGGATTGTGGGGTACACTATGTGGATATTATGTGCCTCATGACCAATGCAAATCCAATTAGAGTAAGTGCTATAGGAGCTAAATTAACAGATGAGATACCTTCTGATATGTACAATTATGGGCAGCTACAGGTGGCTTTTGATGATGGATCTGTGGGTTGGTATGAAGCAGGGTGGGGACCTATGATCAGTGAAACTGCATTTTTCATAAAAGATGTAATGGGTCCTAAAGGATGTGTAAGTATTGTAGATAAATTTCATGATTCATCTGATGTAGAAGGTCATGTAAACACAGGAGGCCTAAAAGTACATCACGCTGCGGCAGATGAAAATGGAAAATACTTAAAGCCTGATGAGATTCTGGATATGAGTGATGAGCCTGATCATGACGGTCTTTGTCGCCTTGAACAAGAATATCTGCTTTCTGCAATAAAAGAAGACAAAGATTTAAATGAGCATATGAGGGATGCTGTGAATAGTCTTAGAATAGTTCTTGCTGCTGATAAATCATTTAAGACTGGAAAGACCGTAGAGCTTTGAAAGGTTAAAAGAAAAGAACTTGAGAATATAATTATGTGCTGAATAACTGTTTTCTTAGGTATTGTGTCTCTATCTCTAGTTTTTCTATGTTTGTGCCCTCATTTCATTCATGCATCATCAAAAACTATACACCCCTGCTTTCATTACACTTTGCATAAGTTATGGCTTTTTTGGTGGGAGCTTCAACATGATTATTCCTGAATTGCCTTCTTATTTAGAAAGTATGGGAGGCAAGGAATTTAAAGGATTCATAATTGCCCTATTTACATTGACTGCTGGACTTTCCAGACCTTTTAGTGGTAAGTTAACCGATGCAATTGGACGAAAACCTATTATTATCGTTGGCGCATTAGTATGCATCATTTGTAGCTTAATCTATCCTCTCCTTGCCTCAATTAGTGGTTTTTTATTGTTAAGACTAATTCATGGATTTTCTACTGGATTTGCACCGACGGCCATTACTGCTTATGTAGCAGATATTGTCCCAGTACATAGAAGAGGTGAAGCTATGGGCATTATTGGAGTGAGCATTAATTTGGGATCCTCTATTACACCACCTATAGGAAGTCATTTGGCAATCAATTATTCTCTGGATGTAATGTTTTATGCCTCTTCGTTTATGGCGTTGATATCACTACTATTGTTGATTAGAATCAAAGAGACGGTCATAGAAAAGAAGCAATTTTCACCTTCATTATTATTATTGAAAAAAGATGAATGGATCAATAGGGACTCTATTTTGCCAGCATTGGTTTGTGGTTTGTCTTATATGGGGTTTGGAGCTTTGATCACGGTCACTCCTGATCAGTGTACCCACCTAGGTATGGAAAATAAGGGTATGTTCTTCTCGAGTTTTACCTTTTGTGCAATTCTTTCCAGACTTTTTGCTGGTCGACTTTCTGATATTTATGGTCGTACCATCGTAATGCGTATTGCCGTTGTGATTTTGGCATTTTCGTATATTCTTTTTGGAATGGCAGCAGACCCAATTGTTTTAATCGCCTCTTCTGGATTTGTCGGTTTTTCTCTGGGTATTGCAATACCTGTAGTATTCGCATGGACAGTAGATCGAAGTAATGATAATAATAGAGGCAAAGCTTTAGCCACTCTTTTTATCGGATTAGAATTTGCTATCGGAGCGGGTGCTCTAATCGGGGCGGAAATTTATGACAATGATTACCAAAATTTTTCAACTGTATTTTTTGTTTTGGGAATTGTGAGTTTGCTGGCTTTATTTTTCATCAGAAAAGATAGTTCCCATTCTGATTCTTTCGTCCCAATCAAATAAATGGAGTTTATTTGGATATAATATTGAACTTTTTATTAGAAATTACACTTTAATAGAAGATGATTTATCTTTTACTCTATTTAATAATTTCACCTATGCAAAGCACTATTACTGCCACTTCTATTCATCAATTTAAAATTAGAGCTTTAGACAGTGATGAGTTTATCGAATTTAAGGAATTTGAAGGAAAGAAAATCTTAATAGTTAATGTGGCAAGTAAGTGTGGTTTTACTTATCAATATGAAGGATTAGAAGAGTTATATCAGGCTTATAAAGATCAGCTCGTTGTCATTGGAGTACCATGTAATCAGTTTCTTTTCCAAGAGCCGGGAGATGAAGAGAAAATTGCCAATTTTTGTTCATTGAATTACGGTGTAACATTTCCAATGACAGAAAAGGTCAAAGTCAAAGGTAGAAATGCACATGAGGTCTATAGATGGCTTTCTGATGAAGCCCTGAATGGGCATTCTGGCAATAAAGTGAGTTGGAATTTTAATAAGTTTCTCCTTGATGAAAATGGTGAACTCTTAGCTCATTTTCCATCAAAAGTAAAGCCCATGAATGAGGAAATTATTAAGTTAATCGAAAGTTAGATAAATGTTTTTATAGTTTTATATCATCCATCTATTTTTTGTTTCCAATCCTCAGGATCATTACTCTGAATTCATATCCCTGTTCTGTATCGGGTAATTTTAAAGTAACAATTATGTATAAAGTCTTGATTATTAATAATCAGCTCTTAGCCATTACAGTTGATTTTTAGTATTTATTAAGAATATTAAAGTAAATAATCATGAAATCAATTATGATAATGATTTTTACATTTCTCATTTCGTCTTCCGTAATGTCACAGTTTAGTCTTTCTTATTCAAAATCCAAGAAAAGTAAATCTGACAAAAGAATTAACATTGGAAATGACAGAGGTTCGAAGTTGAACCTTAAGTCGAATCAAGAAGTCTTCAAATTAGAACAGACATACCCTAAAAGATTTTCTTCTCTGATTAAAAGTAGCTTTACAGAGAATTTTGGAAATGTGAATAGAAATAGTTTCGAATGGCTTGATCAGGATTATGAATCTAGTATTATTCTTAAAAGAAATAGAGTATACATCCATATGAACAAGTAACAAACAGCTCAAATAGAAAGGCAAAATATTGAAAAATATATAAATGATGTATTTCAAATATTGGATTGAGATACATTAGATTTCGGTCTCTGGGAATATGCAGGGCATTGGTCTCTTGCCAGGTGAAATTCTAGTGTGATACGTTTACAATGGTGTATATATCTCAATTAATCTATATCAAAAAGGGACAAAAAGAACTTTTTCAGCAGTTTGAAAAAGTTGCTATCCCTATCATTTCCAAATACAATGGTAGACTTTCATTAGGAATTCGGCCAGATCGAAAGTCAGTTATAGAAAGCAAAATTTAAACACCAAAGAGATTCATTTGGTTGAATTTAAGCCAGAGAGCGACTTTGAGAATTTTAAACTTGATGAGGAAATAAAAAGATTTCTAGATCTTAAGGAAAAATCAATCAAGACTTCAATTCTTATAAATGAAGAAGATTGTAATCATTGCAATGCTCAGTAAGACAATTATCACTGTTAAACCAAGATAAATTCAATTTCTAGTGCTATTTATATCCCCGTGATCATGTAATTTTATTTTGAACCAGTGTTGATTTGAGATGAACATTCCTGATGCGTCACTTTATCTATCTGAAGAAGAACAAAAAGAATTGCTCACAAGAGGAGACCTGAGAGGTCTGTGGGAGGTCCTGAAGTCTTGGGGGATAATTATAATAACATTTACAGTAGTATTCCAATGGCCTAATGCGTGCACCGTTATTATTGCTCTTTTTGTTTTAGGGGGAAGACAGTTGGGAATTTCAGTTTTGATGCATGATTCTTCTCATAAGTCTTTGTTTCGTTCGAGTGGTCTAAATGACTTTTTCGGAAAGTGGTTTGGAGGTTTCCCAATATGGACTGATATGTTGAGATATAGACCTTATCATGTGAGACATCATGTGCACACAGGCCTAGATGAAGATCCTGACACGAATTTGACCAAAGGATTTCCAGCAGGTAAAAAGAGTCTTTTCAGAAAGATATTTAGAGATTTAATTGGTCTTACAGGAGTTAAGACTTTTACAGCCCTTATGATGATGCATCTGGGATACTTAGAATTTGACCAAGGAAATAATCCTCAAAAAATAGATCAATCGCATAGGTCATGGGCTCAATTTTTTGCTTCAACCTATAGAAACTTGATTGGTCCTGTAGTAGCCAATCTTATTCTTTTTCTTGTTCTCTCCATTTTTAGCCCACTCCTTTACTTGCTTTGGATAGGAGCTTATTTTACAACTTTTCAGTTCAGTACCAGAGTGAGGTCCATAGCTGAACATTCGATGGTAGATCACCCTAAAGACCCTTATCAAAATACTCGTACGACTTATGCTAATGTAATTGAGAGAATGATCTTCGCTCCTCACAATGTAAATTATCATGCAGAACATCATATGTTAATGGGAGTACCATGTTATAATCTACCTAGAATGCATGATCTTATAAAAGCTAAAGGCTTTTTTGAAAGAGGTACACTTGCTAATGGATATTGGGAAATATTGAATCAAGCTAGTCAATCTAGAGATTGATTATTACACTTGAGTGTTACTATCTCACTTTCTTTTCTCCAGCATCTACCTTAAAGGGCAAAAAATTCTCTGGTCTAGGTAATGGGCATGTTGCATAATCACTAAATCCGCAGATCGGATTTTCCGCTCTATTAAAGTCAAGAATTACTTCATTTCCTTTTTCAGGAATATCGACATACAAGAACCTCCCTCCTCCATAAGTTTTAGTCCCATTAGTTAGATCAGCAAACACTATAAAAAGCCGCTCTCCACTAGTTGTAGCCAATAAATCATGCTCTTCATCGCTATATTTGAATACAACACTCCCTGCTAAATCTCTATCATATGTAATTCCAACTTTATTAGTTATTGACACTTTTGAATTTTCAGTACTTGCTTCAAATTTTCCTTTGATTACCCATTGTTGTTGGGGTTTATATGTAGGGACATTGGTAATATTCATTCGTGCATCAGCCAAAGTATCTTTTAATCTAACACCGTATTGATCTCCTCTTTTAATAACATACCAAAAATGAGAATTCCAGTTAAACATAGAAGCTTCACCATCTGCATCACTATTTATGGATTGATCTGATGATGAGTCTCCATTTATAGTTATTTCGTTGTTCTCTGTTTCGAAGAATAATTTGCCATTATTTAAATTCAATTGACCAATATCTTTAGGTAATTCTGATGGAAAAACTAAGTCGTTGTCTGTATCTGATCCCATGCTTTGAACTCCTTCATTGAGCCAATACAATCCTGTCATACTCAGATAACCCATTGGCTTTTTCAGGTTTTCAACCCTTTCTTTTTTCCATTCCTTGAATGATAGGAGATAGTCAGACCAGTTCGTAGGATCGTTGTAACTGAATGACAAAGTGAGTGTCAATAACAGGATGCCCACTATGATTTGTGCTAAAATTTTTCCAAAACCTTTAATCTGCATATTGATATCTTCTTGATTAAAGGTATTGAAATAAAACTAGCAAGGCTAGACCATCGAAGATGTATGCCCGCTTATAAATTCATTATTTCCAATTGCTAAGACCTAGTAACTTTTTTCCTAATTCACTAAGGATAGCTCTTTCGTATTTATTTTGTTCCCATTTACGAGGGTCTCCTGGGAAGGCATATCCTTCAGGTGCTATTCTGTTTTTCCATGAGTTGACACGCCATTCTCTCAAAGATTTGTTTTCCTCTTCAGCAGGCATCATAGATATGTACTGAGCAATTCTTATTTTATCATCAGAAAGGTTGGGTCTTATACCATGTGGTTCAGCACTGTGAAAAATCAGAAGATCTCCTGCCTCCAAGGCTACTTTTACGATATGATCTTCTAGTCCTGTGATATCCGGTTGGAATTTGTCTCGATCATCAGGTTGTGTTAATTTCCAAGTGTCATAAGTTCGAAAAAGCTCAGGAATGCATTGGAAACCTCCCATATTAGGATCCAACTGATCAGCTAGTGCCAATACCCCTTGTACATTTTGAGGTTTAGTATCTGGATCATAGTCCCAGTGTATAAATCCTTTTGCTCCTTTCTTTTCCAGTTTTGGAAAGTTGAGATTTGCTCTATCTATAGTTACCCATAATTCTTCAGTTCCCCATATATCCACAAATGCATCATATACCCTTTGCATCTGTCTGTTGCTCCATAGCATCTGATTATTATAGACTTCCACCATACCTGTGCCTCGGAGTTCTTTCATCTCCATTTCTGCTCTGGGAGGTGTATACCATGTACTTTTGTCATTTGGATCTTTTTCATCAAACTCCCAAATGAAGTTAGCAGTCTTTAGAGCTTGCTCTCTTGGGATTGCGTTTTTAATGACTATGTAGCCATTGTGTGTCCAAAAATCCCAATCAGCCTCACTCATTACTCTCAATGGTTTTCCATTTGATCTATCATTAAGTTTTTTCTTACTGCTTTTTGCTGTTGATGGATTACCAGGTATTTCTTTGTGGGCATTATTAGGGGCTGTGGTTTTAGAGTAGATCATTATATGCTATCATTAATTCTCGTGTAAAGATCAGAGAATGAAGAATGTGTATTGAGAAGAATGTTGATGATTTTTTGAATAATATTGATGTTGAATACTATTTAGTGTCAATGAATACTTAGTTTAGTTCAATTTGTAAGAAAAAGAGAAAGATCAATGTCATTTGAAATGTTATAATATTTTGAATTTTGACTGATGAATATCCAATTTGAAGAAATTAATACACCTCCTGATAGTTCTTTTAGAATTTTGGTGAACCCTAAATTGAATGATTTTTTTCTTTGGCATTTTCATCCAGAATTTGAATTGGTTTATATAGAGGGTAGTGGGAATACTAGATATATTGGTAGTCATTCAGGAAAATGGCAGCAGCATGATATGGTCTTAATAGGTTCCAATATTCCACATCTTAATTTTGACTATGGTATTAAAGATGAGTACCAAAAATATGTGCTTCAGATAAGAGCTGATTTTATGGATCAGTCTTTAGCTATTAGCCCAGAGATGACTGCTGTGGTTCATCTTTTTGAGGAAGCTGCTTGTGGTATTTCTTTTTCCGAACCTGTGAAGTATTTAGTAGCAAAAAGGATAACAAGGTTACATAACTTACCTGCTTTTCAGCAATTTATTGAGGTTTTAGAAATATTTCATATTCTAGCTCAAGATGAAAGACGGATACTTCTACATGATCGTCCATATCAAAACCAGTACTCTTCAAAAGAACAAGAAAAACTAAAAGCCATTTACAAGTTTATAGATGAAAATTATCATAGAAAAATAGCCATAGCAGAAGTGGCCTTGATTTGTGGTTTGTCCAGAGAGGCATTTTGTAGATACTTTAAGAAGATGACCAAACTTACCTTTACTCAGTTTCTGAATCACTACAGAGTTAATATTTCAAAAAGGCTTTTTGCTCAAGGCAAGAATGTAACTGAAACATGCTTTGCCTGTGGATTTGAAAGTCTCTCATATTTCAATAGAGTATTTAAAAAAGTTACAGGAGAAAATCCAATGACTTTTATTAAGAGTTTGAGGTGAGCTTAGGATGGTGAATGCGAAAACTTTAGGTCCTAAAATTATCATTTGTTGGACATGATATGATTACCTGGCACATCAAGCTGATCACATATGTCAATTTTGACTTACGTCTTAAAGAGTTGTTTAGGTTAAATGTATTATACATTCAAGGCCAACCAAGCCATCAGTCCGCTACTGTGTGCAAATACCTCTTCATCTACATCAAAGGTGCTAGTATGAACACCCGAGGTAATCCCTTTTGATACATTTCCTGTGCCGATACGATAAAAGCATGCAGGAATTAAGTGGGAGTAAAATGCAAAGTCCTCTCCCGTCATTCTCTTTTGTAAATCAATTGTATTTTCAATACCAATATATTCTTGAATGCCTTTTTTTATTTGTTCTGTGAGATTTTCATTGTTATGTAGATAGGGATAGCCCTTGATAATGTTCATTTCACATTGGGCACCATGAGCTAATGCTATCCCTTCAGCTGTTTGTTTGATTAACTCATGTGCCTGCATTCTCCAATCTTCATTGAAAGCTCTGAACGTCCCTTTCATTTTAACTTCATCAGGAATAATATTTGTAGCTCCACCTGTACTATTGATTTTTCCTATAGTAAGTAGAGTGGCTTCTTTGGGTGCATATCTACCTGTGATTTTGTGTAGAGCTGAAATAATTTCAGCACTTACCATAATGGTATCAACACATGATTCTGGCATGGCGGCATGTCCTCCTTTACCTGTGACCGTGATGTGAAGTTCATCAGCTGACGCCATAAATGGTCCTCCACAAATACCAACTTTACCTACTTCTAATTCTGGATGGACATGTTGTCCAATAATCAATTCTATATCAGGATTCTTTAATACTCCTTCCTTTATCAAAATTGACGCTCCTCCTGGGAGTTTTTCCTCTCCTGGTTGAAAAATGAATTTTACCGTCACTGGTAATTCCTCTTCTTTTTCTTTCAGAATAATTGCTGCTCCTAATAGCGAAGAGGTGTGAACATCATGTCCACAAGCATGCATGACACCTTCATTTTGAGAGGCATAAGTTTTATCGCTATTCTCATTGATAGGAAGGGCATCTATGTCTGCTCTTAGTCCAATGACTTTGGACCCTTTACCTATTAGTGCCACTACTCCTGTATCACACCAGCCTGTCGTATAGGAAATATGATGATCAGCAAGTACTTTTTGAATATAAAGGCTTGTGTTTTTTTCTTTAAAACTCAATTCAGGATGAGCATGCAAGTGATGCCGATGACTAATGATCTCAGCCTTATACTTATGATTGAGCTTTTGTATTTCTTCTTTAGTGATCATTACGATTTGCTAAATAGCCAATTACATTTTTGAATTCTGAAACAAGTATGGTTATATCCTTTAATATGCTGTAATGCAAGGCGTATTCCTTTATACGCAAAAGTTGTTCCTTATTATTCTGAGTTTTCCCATTAGGCCAAAAGCCAGATTTTAGCTTTGGAAGTTCTGAATGGAATCGTTCATTTAAATCGGAATAGGATATTAAGGTCCTTTTACCACAAATAATCTTCCAAATATTTGAAAAGTAATAATTGTTCTTTTTTGTCAAATAAAGGCTAAATGGAAAAATAAAAACTAGAAAAAAAGACACAGTAACGTCTGAACACCTTTTAAAAAAAATAGCTGATGGTGTTGTTATTTTGTACAAATTTGACCCATCCAGGCTCAGACCAGGCTTTCTTTTGTCAAAACTACTGATTAGAAGTAAATGCTTTTCGTCCCAGAAGAATGGTTTTATTTTACCTTCTAGTTGTTTGATTTCTGATATAATTTTATGGAATGGCTTCTCATCAATTATATACAATTTATTGAAGGCATTTTTGCTTTTAGATGGTTTGAGACCTGTTTTCGAAAGGTTTTCTAATAAAACATCATTTTTGGACCCGACGATGATTTTATTATTCCATTTTGAGTGAAAAATATGGATAACCAACCATTTGATAGTTGGGATTATTAAAGAAGCTAAAATAAATCCTAATAAGATTATTGCTCTTGAGCTTCTCAATGAATTGCCGATTAGAGCATAAATAATAAGGATGAAAATAAGGCCATGAACTAGCCCTTTGAAGGTTGAATAAGATTTTGCGTATCTGTGATAATGGCCATGAATGGATAAACTAGATATCCAAATTAAAGCATAAGCCCCTACAGTTAGCAAAAGAGACTTAGAATCAAAGTGATCAGGGTTTTGATGGAAGTAAATTGCCCAGTATTGGGCAATGTTATACAATCCTACTGTCAAAATAATTCCATCCATCAAAGGCCAGAATAAGATCTGAAGTATTCTCTTCACTACGTTAAAAAGGGCACTAACTAAAATGCCAACAGTAAGTAGTAAATTGAAAACTGTACGTCCGGAGGATGAATAGTGTTTATCCACAAACAACTTCATTGACCCAAAAAATGATCGATAATAGTCTAGTGAAGATTTAGTAGTACTTTCTCCTTTAAAGTGAATTGCAGATGATGTAGGTAGATACAAGAGTTTAAATCCTCTTTTTTGTATTCGGAAAGAAAGGTCAATGTCTTCTCCATACATAAAGAATTGCTCATCAAAACCATCTAGCTCCTTAATGATTTTAGTCTTAGAAAAGAAAAACGCTCCTGTAAGTATATCTACTTCATGAATTTCTGAATTTGAGAGATTGCCCAGGTAATAGCCATTAATAAAAGCTGAGTTTTTAAAAAGTCGATAAATACCAACTTGTTTAAAAAATGAATTAAGCGGAGTAGGGTTGCCTCTTTTTGATTCAGGGAGATACATACCTTTGCCATCTAATAGTTTGATTCCTAATGCTCCGATATTTTCAGAAGATTCAAATTGAGTTTTACACTTGATAAAAAAATCTTCAGCAAGAATCATATCAGGATTAAGAAATAGAACATATTCAGCTTTACTGTGAGAAAGACCAATATTACATGCTCTTGAAAACCCAACGTTCTCGTTGGATTCGATAAGAGTGACATTTGGGTGGTTTTTTTTGACAAAACTTACAGAGTCGTCATTTGATTGATTATCCACTACTATGATTTGCCTAGAAATCTCAGTAGTTGCTGCATAGACGGACTGAAGGCAAAAATGAAGGAAGGCCTTCACATTATAGTTAACAATAATTATAGCTAACTCATTTGTAGCCATAGAGTGATTCTGCAGTTTTAGTATTTTTGTACATTATAGGGAATTCTTCCTAATAATGATTTACCTAAGGTAAGTCCATCAGCATACTCTAATTCTCCACCAAATGAAATGCCTCTAGCAAGTTGACTAACCTTTACTCCTTTTTCATTTAGTTTTTTAGAGAGATAGAATATAGTTGTTTCACCTTCTATAGTAGGACTGATCGCCATGATACATTCTTCTACATCATTTTCAAGTCGACTCATTAGCCCCTCTATATTAAGATCATCAGAGCCTATGCCTTCCAGTGGAGAGATAACACCACCAAGGACATGATATACACCATTAAAATGCCCAGTTTCTTCAATAGCTAATACATCTCTTATACTTTCTACTACACATATTAACCCTTGATTCCTATGAGGATTAGTACATATTCCACAAAGATCATGGTCAGATAAATTGTAGCATTGAGTACAAAATTTAATATCGTCAATCAACCGATCTAATGGTTCGATAAATTGATTTTTAATATCGTTTTTCTCTTTATTGATTAAATGCAATACAAGTCTTAGTGCAGTTTTTTTACCTATTCCTGGAAGAGATGCAAAACTTGCTACTGCATTGTCTAATAATTTGGATGAAATGGACATTTGGAGGCCTATCAATTAAATATTCTGCTAATATATGCTACGAATGATCAATCATCGGCAAAAATGCTACATGTCTTTTTAGGCTTGTAGAATGGTGAACTTTTTTATTTGTAGTACCTTTGATTCTTAGCTATAAAAAATTGCAATGGCCGAAGTAATTAGAATGCCCAGATTGAGTGATACCATGGAAGAAGGTAACATCATATCGTGGTTAAAAAAAGTAGGAGATAAAGTAGATGTGGGAGACATACTCGCTGAAGTAGAAACGGATAAAGCCACAATGGATTTAGAAAGTTTTAATGAGGGTGTCTTACTATATATCGGAAAAGAATCTGGTACTGTACCAGTAGATGAAGTTATAGCGATCATAGGTGAAAAAGGAGAAGACGTTGATGCTTTGCTAAAAGAGGCAGCAGTTAGTGCTCCCGTAACGACAAATGGGGTAGCAAAATCTGAAGAAGTAGAAACTGTTGCGGCTGCTCCTGCTACAGCTCCTCAAAATGTTCCTCAGCCAGTACCTGCAAGCAGTTCATCTGATCAAAGAATAAAGGCCTCTCCTTTGGCTAAAAAAATGGCCGCGGATCTTTCTATTCCTTTGGCATCTTTGAAGGGATCTGGAGAAGGTGGAAGAATAATAAAGAATGATGTCTTAGAAGCTAAATCTATTGGAGGCGCTTCGACAGTGCCTGTTACAGCACCGGTTAGCAGTTCCTATGATGATGTTCAATATGGGAATATTGAGCTTTCTCAAATGAGAAAGACAATTGCAAAAAGATTAAGTGAAAGTAAATTTACTGCACCTCACTTTTATCTTACTGTAGAGGTGGACATGGCCAATAGCATGAAAATGCGAAAGGCAGCTAATGATAAGAATGGTTTTAAAATATCATTTAATGATATTATTGTCAAAGCTTGTGCAATTGCGCTCAAAAAGCATCCTAAAGTAAATGCATCATGGCATGATACCTTCATCACTATTCATGAGGAAGTAAATATAGGAGTAGCTGTAGCAATAGAAGACGGACTCATTGTCCCGGTATTAAAAAATGCCGACTGGAAACCTATGTCTGTAATCTCTACAGAAGTCAAAGATTTAGCCGGGAGGGCCAAAAATCGTAAATTGAGCATGGATGAAATGCAGGGAAATACATTTACTATTTCTAACCTTGGCATGTTTGGAATTGATGAGTTTACAGCTATAATCAATCCTCCATCTTCATGTATTCTTGCTGTGAGCAGTATAGTGCAAAAGCCTGTTGTGAAAAATGGTGAATTAGCTGTAGGAAACATTATGAAGCTTACGCTTTCATGTGATCACAGAGTAGTAGATGGTGCCTCAGGGGCAACATTCTTAAATACAGTTAAAGCACATCTTGAGAATCCTCTTCAGATGTTGATCTGATAGAGAGATTTACTTAGGAATTTTTAAACTTTGCTTCTTTGCATTTCATTTACCAAGTTGTCAGCTTGATACTTATTAAGACTAGCTAGTAAGATGTACACCAAAAATCTGTAATACAACATCAATATTAATAGAATAATAAAGATGAAATACAGATTTACATTGCTAATGATACTATTAAATTCAGTGTCGGGAATAAGTGCTCAATCAATTTTAGATTCTGAATTTTCATGGGTGGAAAATGATAATTGTATTCAAAAAGGTACATGCACTGAAATATTTGTGAAAGCCGAAAAGGATCCTATTATAAATCAGTACTCAATAAACGAATTTGAAATATTCTTGAAAAAATTAGTTCACGATCTTGAAATAGGAACTAGTCAAAACGGTGTGCTAAAATTGAAAATTTTGTTTGGTATTAATCAAGGATTATGCTTTTATAAAATTGGTTGTCAAGGGATAGTTCTCAATGAAGAACAACAAATTAAGCTACAATCAAGATTGAAAATGATAAATGAAACTATAAATGGAGAACAAAAAAACCTTTCTGTAATCTGTCTGGGTATTCTTTATATCACTATATCATACGGAGAAATGGTGCAATTCAGGAATGTAAATTTTAAACTTAAATAGACGACACCTATAAATCGTATTAATCCGTTTTGCTTGATTTCAGTCAATTAATATGATTTCAAATAAAATGAATGCATAGAAAAATATGGCTGTCAATATTGAAACTATATTCTTTGGACTTACCCATTACTACACCTTAAGAGCTTCAGGATTAACACCCATCATGCTATATCCTCCATCATGATACAAATTCTGCATGGTAATCATTTTACTGAGATCAGAAAACATGAAAACACAGTAATCCGCACATTGATCCGCATCTGCATTACCTAAAGGTGACGTTTGATCCGCAAAATCTACAAAAGTGCCAAACCCTTTGATACCTTCTCCGGCAGTTGTTTTTGTTGGAGATTGTGAGACAGTATTTACTCTTACTTTATTTTTAATACCAAAGTGATATCCGAAACTTCTAGCATAAGATTCTAAAAGTGCTTTAGATTCAGCCATTTCACCATAAAATGAAAATGTACGTTGTGCTGCGATATAAGTCAAGCCTAATATTGAGCCCCAGTCTGACATAGCATCTTTATTATAAGCCACTTGCATTACTTTATGAAATGAAATGGCGGATATATCAAATGTCTTTTGCATCCATTGATGATTAGACTCAGTGTAGCTTTTACCCTTCCTTACATTTATAGACATACCTATTGAGTGGAGAATAAAATCAATCTTTCCACCCAGGACTTCCATTGACTTGTCAATGAGGTTCTCTAAGTCTTCCATGTTTGTGGCATCGGCCGGAATAATTTCTGCCCCATGTTTTTCTCCCAATTCCTTTAATTGACCGAAACGAAGGGCTGCAGGAGTATTAGTAAGAGTGATTTTAGCACCTTCCTCTATACATCTCTCTGCTACTTTCCATGCTATAGATTTCTCATCCAAAGCTCCAAAAATGATTCCTCTCTTTCCTTCTAATAGATTATTGCCCATGATTGATCAAGTTTTTTTTAATGAAAGGACAAAGATGGTTAATGAAAATTATATAGAGAAGTATTTTGTTGTAAATAGATTCTGGTGCTCTTGAACATGGTCTCTTGATTTTTAATCTATTTTTGTATTGTGCCTGAGTCATCGCTCATGCTTAGCATGGGAGGAAAGTCCGGACAACGTAGAACACCATACCAGCTAACAGCTGGGGTTCCGATTTATCGGAATACAGATAGTGTCACAGAAAACTAGACTTCCCTGATTGATCAGGGTAAAGGTGAAAATGTGTGGTAAGAGCGCACATATTCATACAGTAATGTATGAGTAGGATAAACCTTATGGGTTGCAATGTCATGTATACCACATCTCTTGTTTCGGCAGGATAAAGTTGTTCGCTTTAAATCCACATTAGTGGATTGGTGTGGGGGGTAGACAGCTTAGATAAATGATGACATCCTGACAGTGTATTTTACATATCAGGAAACAGAATCCGGCTTATGATGGCACATTTTAATATATGAAGGCATGGTGAAAGTCATGCCTTCACCTTTTAAAAAAGAGGAGATAAAATCTCAATCCTATCTCCTCTTTCAATATTTAATAACATTAGAATCCTAATTGTTTCCGGCACTATTCGCCTCTCCTACATTGAACCTGAAGGTGAATCTTAAGGTGTTGTCTAATGGACTTCTCTGAGTATTAGTCGGGGCCAAATAAGAAATATCAAGGCCAAAAACATTGTATTTTATTCCTACTCCTAAAGTCAAGTATTGTCTATCGCCTTTTAGCGGATGTTCATAATAGTATCCTGCTCTTACAGCAAATTGATTAGCGTACCAATATTCAAATCCTAGAGATGTAGAAAATTCTTGTAATTCTTCTGATAAACCTCCTGGAGCATCACTAAAAGATCCAAATACACCTGCAAAAGTGCTTTTTTCTCTGTAGTCAGGTGTTCCATTATTATCATCATCATAGCCAGGAGCTCCAAAAGGAATTGGAGTAGGGACTAAAAGCTTCTTTACATCGAATGCTATAGTGAATGTATTAAAATCATCGAATTCCATCCTATAAGCTGCGCCTAATGAGAGATTAGCTGGTAGAAATTCTCTTGTGCTGCTACTGGTATATGAAATCTTTGATCCTAAATTGGTTAATGAAAGTGCAGCAGAAAGATTTCCTCCATCGAAGCCGAAATGCTCATTTGAAGTATAGGTGAAAGAAATATCCGCAGCAAAAGCATTTCCAGGTGTAATAGGTACACCATTTACCTGCTGTCCAGAAGCCAGATTGGAATTAATAAATTTACCAGCAATTCCTGCGGATAAATTTTCAGATAATTTTCTGGCATATCCTAAAGTAATTTCTAACTCTCTTGGTTTTCCTGTACCAGTAGGGGCACCATTGATATCAGTAAAGTTGATATCTCCTAAAGAAAAGAATCTCAAAGCTCCGGCAAAGGTTGATATATCATCAATCTTTTTATACCCGCCTAAATAGGCCATGTATACATCTGATAATCCTAAATTTCTCAACCATGGAGTATAGGTTACTGCTAGTTCTGTTTCTTGATTGACAAAAGCCAGTTTTGAAGTATTAAAATGTAATGAACTAGCATCTGGAGTTATAGCTACACCAGCATCACCCATAGCTCCAGTACGGGCATCAGGGACAATGGTTAAAAATGGTGTAGCAGATAAAAGCGTATTTGGTATACAAGCTCCATTTGCATCTACTACGCATTCTTTGCTTGGATCCCAAAAGGCTCCTTGAGCCGTAATATTATTTATAGAAAAGAGTAATGTGAATAAAATTAGAGTAGTAATTCTTACTATCGTCATCGCGCATCTATTAATTTGATTCACTTAGAACATACTAAACGTTATGTTTATTTTAACATAATGATTTTTTTAAGCCCACTTTTTAGGGATTTTTCACCGTTTTGTGAAGTAAGTTGAACTTCATACATATATATGCCACCTGAAACTGGTCCTGAGGTGCGTTCTCCATCCCACGTGATATTAGAAATTTGACCATCATTTGTTATATTATTCCTGACTAAAGAATATACTAATTGCCCTTGTAATGAGTAGATTCTTAGGTCAACATCTACGGTTTCACCTAGTTCATTTTCAATATTAAAGTTTACCTCTTCTTTAAAAGGATTGGGATAAGCAAAAACTGATTGTAGAAAGCCTTCAAAGTTCTCTACTACCTCAAAATCAATCGTGTTGCTCCCAGCATTGTTTAGTACATCAAAAGCCCTGATTGTTAAAGTGTGAACTCCAGGGACGAGATTATCCAATCTAAAATTCAAATTGCCAGATGTGAAATCATCAGTTTCACTCGTATATCTTTGATTGAGGACTTGTATGGAGCGAGTGTCATTGTCAAGAAAACTTACAATCTCGTGACCGATGCTGACATTACTTACATTTATGCCTGATTCATCGAAAAATTCTGCAAATACGATTGGATTACTTAGTGATATTTGATCACCTGAAGTAAATTCTTTAGAGTTTAAAAAAATATCAATTATTGGACCTTCATTATCAATCACTCCATTGTTTGAAGTCCCACCAATGACGAAATCTTCAAAGTAACCTGCAGCATCTGTACCTTTATCACTCACCGCATAATAACTGAGCCTTCCTAGACCATATTCATAATCGATGTCAAGAGGAAGAATAAATTCAAAATCCATTAATCCATTTTGGACAGTTACCTTTCCGCTGTAAAGAATATTTTTTTGAAGTTTAAACGATTTCTCAAAACTGCTTGGATCATTCCTCAGGGTTTTCACATCAGATGCTTTATCAAAAAGAGTAATTTCAGCAATTCCATTGAATGAATGATCTACTGTTCCATCTGAGTTTAAAACCTGTGTTTGTCCTTTTATTCGTTGCAATGCTCCGATGGTATCTCTAATTTCATTCACTTCATTACCATTGAATATTGTGGTTACCATTTTTTGTCTGGGTATGGCCAACTTCATTGATGGGTCTCCGATAAGGAAGAATTTTCGAGCATTGACAACATCATTGATGCGTGTGTTTTTAGCGCTTTGCATGACCTCTCCTATAGTCATGTATTCTCCATCTACTTTGGTGAAAATAGTGTCAAACACCGCAGAAGTCAATCTGAAATTTTGACTGGCATAAACCGATCTGACTGTAGTAAAAAGAGCAATTGCTCCTCCAGTAGGATTATGAATCACAGCCTCTCCTGCTGTAGTCAAACTTGGATCATCAAACCCAGTAAAAGAACATGTGGCTGTAATGACAAGAGGAAGTCTTTCTAGATTTGACCAAGAGGTGATGTCATCTAGATTTAATACTCTTTCTTGTGACCATCCTTTAGGGCCACCATGGCCTAAATAGTTGACAACTAATAAGCCAGCTTCTATATCAGAGTTAAGCTGTTCATTGGCAGCAGGATATCTGTTACCTCCTGGAGTTGATTCTTGTTGGAATGCATCCCAATAAATTTTCTTTTGATTGAAAAGTGGATGATTCTGAGAAACTTTTGAAGCAATGACATCAGCATCATTAAGATGTAGATTGCTATCTTCATCATCCGCCAGGAATGCTATTCTCGACCTCCATTCACCAAAAGAATTTTTGTTTAGATCATATGCCATAATCTTATCTACAAAATTTTCGGCCTCTTCAACAGTACGAGCAGGTAAACGACCTACTGCAATATCTAAATCACCTCTCAATTCTTCTCCTTCTTCATGATCAAGCTGCGCGAAGTAATCATCACTTGGGAATGCCTCCAATGGGTCCAAAGATTCATGAGTTTCATAAGTAGGTACAAAGCTTTC
>Ga0055584_100000289_pt1 | contig 47933 bp, 42 predicted proteins | sample OSDHelmetaG_FD_58716 | JGI IMG/M metagenome (GOLD analysis project Ga0055584, IMG submission 58716) | Pelagic marine sediment microbial communities from the LTER site Helgoland, North Sea, for post-phytoplankton bloom and carbon turnover... | ecosystem: Environmental > Aquatic > Marine >...
CCCTGACGGGTCTCGCTCCGAGCTCCGCGAGCCCCTGACGGGTCTCGCTCCGAGCTCCGCAAGCCCCTGACGGGTCTCGCTCCGCCGCTAGTTGTCGTCCCCGGGGTCGCCAGGCTCCGTCGGCTCCCCGGGCGGCGCCGTGTCTTCGCCGTCGGGCGAGCCGTTGCCGAGCACCACGGGGCACTTCGTGGCCGCGAAGCTGACTTCGCCCGAACGCAGGGTGAGCAGGCCCGCGAGCACCTCGTCGTTGCTGACCTCGACGCTGAGGACCTCGTCGTAGCCTTCGACGCCGAACCCGATCTGGGTGCCGCCCTCTTCGGGGGGCACGAAGCCGGGGTCCTCGTCTTCGCCGGGCACGTTGGGCGCGCCGGGGTCCTCGTCGGGATCGTAGGGCTCGGTCTCGTCGTCGTCGGGGTCGGTCTCGTCGTCGCCGGGATCGGTGTCGTCGTCGCCGGGATCGGGCACGGGGTCGTTCCCGTCACCGGGGGGCACGCCGTCGGGGGACGAGACGTTGCCGACCGGGCCCACGCCCTGGTCGCCCCAGAAGTAGTGGGTCGAGTCGGTCCAGCTGCCGTCGCTGTCCTGCCAGGTCACCTGCGACGGGTAGTCGCGCAGCCAGCCTTCGAGCGCGACGCCGTGGATCACGTGCAGGCGCACCCAGTCGGTGTCTTCGTCGAAGTCCCCACCCTGCAGCGCGCCGCCCCAGCCCAGATCGCCGCAGTCGACGTCGGCGTTGGCGAGCACCAGGTTCGCTTCCTGGGTGATGGAGCCAGCGCCCCAGTCCACGATCGTGAACAGCGCCGACGTGTAGTCGTTGGCGGGCAGCGGCTCGCCCTCGGCGACCTCCCGGGAGGGGGCGCAGGCGGCAAGGAGCAGGCAGACAGCAAGGCAGGCGCGCATCAAGGCATCCTCCAGCGGTGGGGCCGAAGCCGTCCCCGCACTCCGACATTTAGCGCGTCGCGCCCCCGGGCGCACGGGCCGTCTGGTCGGACGGAGGCCCCGTGGAGCGAATCCCCCGCCTGATGAACTTCTGGTCCCGACTGCCCGCGTTTCGCGTGGTGGCTGAGACGGAGCATCTGCCCACCGCCGCAGAGAAGCTGGGTCTGACCCCGCCGGCGCTGTCCCGGGCGGTCAAGCAGGTGGAGGAAGCCGTCGGCCGCCCGCTGTTCGAGCGGACCGGGCGGCGCCTCGAGCTGAACCCCTCGGGGAAGCTGTTTCTGGAGTCCGTCCGCACGGCGATGCGGGTCGTCGACTCGGGGCTGGAGACCCTGCTGGAGTCGGAGTTGGCGGGTGTCGTGCGCGTCAGCTCGACGGGGATGTTCACCCCGCTGGCCATCGCCGCCCTGTTGGACCTGCAGGCCGAGCACCCCCGCCTGCGCGCGCACCTGACCCACTTGCCCGACAGCCGGGTGCCCGCGGCGTTGCTGCGCGGCGAGCTGGACGTCGCCTTGTTGGAACACCCGACGCCGGACCCCGAGGTGCTCGTCACCCCGCTGGCCCGCTGCTCCTACGGCATCTACTGCGGGCGGGGACACGCACTGCACGGCGCCCAGCAGGTCGCCCCCGAGGCGCTCGCGGACCACCCGTTCGTCGCGCCCCCCTCGGCGCCCGGCCGCGCCCCCACCGACGGGTGGCCGCCCCACCTGGCGCGCACCGTCGCCATGACCATCGTCCAGGTCGAAGTCGCCCTTCGGGTCTGCGCGACGGGCCAGCTGCTGTCGGTCCTGCCGGACCCCGTCGTGCAGACGTCGCCCCGCCGCAACGAGCTGTGGCGCCTGCCCCTGGAACTCATCGCGCCCAGCACCCTGCACGTCGTCTGCCGGCGACCCGTGGGCCCCGAGCAGGGCCACGAATCGCCGGCGGACGCGGTGGTCGCCGCGGCGATGGGGCGGCTGACCGAGTTCGGCCTGCCGCCCCTGCCGGGAGGCGAGTCGGCTCACTGAAGGACGACGGCGCCCGTGGGCAGCGGGGCCATGTCGTCCATGGTCTGGGGCATGGCGGCGCCGAGGTCTTCGATGTCGCCGTCGATGAGGGGCTTCAGGACGAAGGGCGCGGGGCTCGTGTCCGGCACCGGCTCCACGCTGATGACGGCGGCGCCGCCGGTCAGGACGGTGGCCGGGTCGATGAAGTCCTGACCGGGGAACGGGGGCGCGCCGTCGGGACCCGCGGTGGCGCCGGCGCCGTCGTCGTCGGCTCCTTCGACGGGCATCTCGGCGTCGGTGCCGGCGCTGAAGGTGCCCGTGCTGATGGGCTCGCCGTCCACGACGACCCAGCCCTCGTAGGTCCAGCCGGCGGGCAGTCCCGTGAGATCGAGGCCCGCCTGGGGCATGCCCGAGCGGGGGTCGATCCACCAGATGCCCTGGTCGTAGTCGTCGGCCACGGCGCCCGACGTCGGCGTCTCCAGGATGTAGATGCCGGCGCTCGCGGACCAGTCGGTGCCCAGGGCCGCGGGGTGGTCGACGGTGAGGTTGGCCGCGCCGTCGCTCAAGTCGCCCGCGAGGAGGTGCAGGTTGCTGGGCGCGGGGTCCGCGTCGGGTTCCGGCTCGATGGTCAGGACGTAGGCGGTGGCGGCGTCGTCGCCCTCGCTCAGGTCGAAGTCGAACGTGAGGTCGGCGGCGTCGCCGGCGAAGCGACCGGCCGACACGGGCGCGCCGTCGACGATGAGCCAGCCCTCGTAGACGAAGCCGGGGGGGAGCACCTCGACGCCGCTGAGGCTCAGGGCGAGGGTGCCGAAGTCCGTGGGCTGGGTGCCGGGCTCGGTGGCCGGATCGCAGGCGGCCAGGCCGAGGGCGGCGGTCAGGGCGAGGGAAAAGCGGATGGAACGCATGGGGGATCTCCAGGGGAGGGGGTGAACGGGACCGCAATTCGGATGCTGAAGACAGCCTGCGTTCCGTCCGTCGATGCGTCCATTCGCATGATTTCAAGTCGTTGTTGCGTCTGAAGCAACGATTCGTTCGGGCCGGCCTCGACCCGGGACCTGGGCGGCCCGTGCCCCCCAGGTCCCGTGCGGCAGGTCGCCCGCAGTCCCGGGATCGGCGGGGCGTAGCGTCCAGAAACGGAAGCGCAGGACGGGAACCCCGGCGCCGCCGCACCCACATCCGCCGCTCCGTTGGCCCGCCTCGTCGGGTCTGTGGATCCGTGCGCCTCCTGGAGGCCCCATGCTCGATCGTGCCTTGCTCCTCACCGCCCTCGCGGCGTTCACCCTCCCCCTCGCGGCCTGTTCGTTCGGCGACGACGACGACGCGGCGTGGGGCGACGACGACGACGGCACGCCGCCCTCGGACGACGACGACGGCTACCCCTGGGGCGACGACGACGACGCCACCGACGCGCCGGGCGACGGCGACGACGACGACAGCAAGCCCGTCAGCGACGACGACGACGCGGCCGGCGACGACGACGACTCGGTGGTGGACGACGTCGAGGACCCTGCCTGCACGGTGTCCGTCGAGTCGCCGGTGACGCTGTTCGTCTCGGCTGACGACAGCAACTCCCAGGCGGACCTCCCCTTGGCCCGCGCGCTGCTGGAGAGCGGCGCGCTGCCGTCGACGGTGCGGCCCTACGAGGTCTTGAACTACTACGACTTCGACCTGGATTCGGCGCCCGCCGGCGAGCTGACGGTGACCCCGCAGCTCCGGCCTCGCGCTGACGACCCGGCGCTCTTCGACCTCCTGGTGGCCGTGACGGGCCCAGCGTCGAGCCCCGAGAGCCGGGCCCCGCTGAACCTCGTCTTCGCCATCGACACGTCGTGCTCCATGGGCGGCGAGGGAATGGCCGCGGCCCGGCACGCAATGTCGGCGAGCGCGGCGTCGCTGGACGTCGGCGACCGCGTCTCCATCGTGCGCTGGAGCAGCACGAACACCGTGGCCCTCGACGGCCACGCGGTCACGGGCCCCAACGACCCGGTGCTGGTTGCCGAGGTCGACGACCTCGACACCAGCGGGACCACCAACCTGTCGGCGGGGCTCTTGCGGGCCTACGAGATCGCCGCCGAGAACTCGGGGGGCGGGCGCCTCAATCGGGTCGTGCTGATCAGCGATGGCGGCGCCAACACGGGCACCACGGACCGGAACCTCATCGGCGCCCAGGCCCAGCTCGCCGAGCGGGACCGGGTCTACCTCGTCGGCATCGGCACGCCGCCCCACGCGTCGTACAACCACGAGCTCATGGACACCGTCACGGACCTGGGCAAGGGGGCGTACCTTTACGTCGACGACGCGGCCACGGCCTGGGCGCAGCTGACGGGCGCGGCGCTGGTGCGCAACTTCGGGCTCGCGGCCGAAGACGTCCGGTTGGAGATGACGCTGCCGCCGGGCTTCGTGGTCGACCGCTTCTACGGCGAGGAGATCAGCACGAACCCCGCCGACGTCACGCCCCAGAACCTGGGACCCAACGACTCGATGCTCTACCTGCAAGAGATCCGGGACTGCAGCCCGGACGAGGCCAGCGGCGCGCTCGCCCTGGAGTTCACGGCGACTTGGGTGGACGTCGAGTCGGGGCTTCCCCGCAGCGCGACGGTGGCGCGGACCCTGGACGAACTGCAGTTGGACGGGGCGCGGCAGCTCTTGAAGGCCAACGCGCTGGTGGCGTTCGCAACCAGCTTCGAGGAGGTCTGGCTGCTGCCGAGCGCCGAGCGGCGGGCGTACCTGGACGGGGTGACCGCCCAGGTGCAGGACGCGCTGACGGCGTTCCCCAGCGACGCCGATCTGCAAGAGGTGCTCTACCTCTCGACGATCCACCGCGACTGGTTCTGAGCCGGGGGCCCCGGGGGGGGCGCTCGGGGCTGGGGATCGCCCTCATCCCCGGGCGGGGGGCGTCGCCGCGGGCTCGCCGCGGGGGCCGCTCAGGTGCCGGTCACCCGGATCCGCAGCGGTTCCTCCCAGCACGGCCGGCCCACGGCGGTGATGCGGAGCACATCGCCTTCACGCCGCTGCTGGATCTGGGCGGGGCCCAGGGGCTCCACCTGTGGCTCGACGCCCGGAGCCAGCGGGATCCGCAGCTCCAGGTACCAGTGGTTGGCGGCGTCGGGGTCCAGGGCGTCGGGCAGACCCCGCAGGGTCCAGTCGACGCAGCCGGGGCTCGTGGGCGCCTGGTAGCGCACGGTGGGGCCCAGGTGGTCCAGGGGCGTCAGCTCCGCTCCGACGCGCCAGCCGGGCCGGCTCGCGTCCACCAGAGGGTAGGTGCGGAAGTTGAGCACCGTTTCGTCGGCGGACAGCAGCAGCTCGTCGCCCGTGCCCAGCGTCAACATCGCCGCGGGGCGCCGGTAGCGGCGCAGCTCGATGCGGTCGAACGCCCAGACGCCGTCGGGCTCCAGGTGCTCGTCGGCCCAGGCGAACGCGTTGGCGGCGACGACCGGGTTGAACTTGCTGCGCCCACTCATCTGCTCGTCGACGTTGGCGACCCACAGGCGGTCCACGTGCGCGTTGGGCGCGCTCGACTCGAAGGGCAGCATGGGGTGCACGGCCTCGAAGGTGGCCTTGACCCCGTCCACCATCCACATGCCCTCGCCCTCCTGGGGCAGCCGACCGATCACCGCGTGCTGGAAGAAGTAGAAGCTGATGTTGCCGCGCTGGAACCAGGTCGGAAGCGACGCGAGGCCGTCCCGGGGCTGCAGCTCGGACTCGATGAACGAGGCCACGCCTTCGTAGTCGGGGCGCGCCGGCTCGGTCACCGCTTGCCACGTGCCCGGCAGGAGCCCCGCCAGCCAGGCGCCGGCTAGCGCCGCCCGAAGGGGCCAGGGCCCCGCCCCCCGCACCGCCCCCAGCGCCGTCGCGCCGAGCATCACGGGGAGGTACCAACCCACCCAGCGGAAGCCGTAGAAGACCTTGCCGCCCAGGTGGTCCCGCACGTTGACGTAGAAGAAGAAGATGCTGAAGAAGAAGGCCGCGGACATCGCCAGCATCAGCCAGCCCACGGCTCGGGCGGCGGCGTCTTCGCTGCGGATCGCGCGGTGCAGGCCGAGGCCCAGCAGCGGCACCGTCGCCGCCGCCGCCCAGGCCGGGGTGTTGGCCGTCAGGCCCGCCGTCACCGAGTAGAAGTCCCACAGGAACGACAGCGCGCCGGGGTCCGGGGCGTAGGTGTCGGCCACCAGCCGGGTGTTCTGGGCAACCGGCTCGAACGTGGTGAAGTGGGGCCAGAGCCAGAGCAGCGGCAGGGGCGACAGCGCCAGGGCCGGGCCCGCGGCTCGGTGCAGGGCCGCCGGCCAGCGCCGGTCGTCGCGGCCGGCCCACGCCAGCGCCGCCAGCAGCCCGATCTGGGCGATCCCCATGGGGGCGACGTTGTAGTGGAAGAAGAAGCCCGTCACGAGCACCGCGAAGAAGCCGATCCACGGCCCCGTTCGCCCGGTGCGCAAGGCGCGCTCGGCGAGCAGGGTGCTGGCGATGGCGACCAGCCCCACGCCGGCGTACGGCGTCGCGTCCTGGCCGAAGTAGATGGCCGGCTGACACGCCGCGAACGCGGCCAAGGCGAGCAGGGCTCCGCCGACGGACCACCGGCGGAGCAGCCACCAGAGGCCGCCGGCCGTGGTCAGCGACGCGAGCAGGGCGGGAGCGCGCAGCAGGCCCGGGTTGTCGCCCAGCAGGCCCATGGCGCCGACCACGGCGTGGTAGCCCGGGGGGTGGGTGACGTCGAGGGAGTACAGGGCGCCCAGCTCCTGGAGCATGCGGGGGATGGCGCCCAGGCCGCTGGCGGCGCCCACGGGGTCCGGTCGGCCGATGCTGGGGAGGTAGGTGGTCTCGAGCAGGTCGAGGCTGGCGCTGCTGAACTGCTGAAGCCGCAGCCCGGCGGCGACGAGCAACGCGGTCGTCAACGCCCCCCACTCCCAGCGGGCCACCGGGGGCGGGGGCGGCGACTCGATCAAGGGGGCGCTGCGGCGGCCCATGGGGGCGGCGAAGGGCTGCAGCCGGCGGCGGATCCCCACCCCCAGACCGACCACGATCAGCGCCACGAACAGCGTCTTGGGCAGGGCCGAGGGCGCCACCTTCCGGCGGTCCATGAGCAGCTCGGGGGAGACCCCCTTGATGGAGACGGGGCCTCCATCGGCGACGGTCCGGGGCAGCAGATCCACCGGCATGAACAGATCGACGGGCGGGCCGCCGTGGCTCTGGAACCGCTGGTGCAAGAAGATCCAGTGGGGCGGCAGCGGGCCGTCGAAGCGCACGGTGCCGTCGAAGGCGTGCGTGGTCGGGTCGACGGGCACGGTCGCGGCGGGCTGTCCCGGGGCCGTCAGGTCGAGGTCCGTCACCACCCAGACCGTGTAGTGGGCCGACTCCGACGGGTTGGTCACGGTGCCCTGCACGCGTGTCTCCGCCGCGAGGGCGGGGGCGGTCAGCAGCAGCAGGAACAACAAGGCGCGCACAGGGGCGTCACCGTAGCAACGCGATCGGGGCTCCCGCCCGGCCCGCGGTTGCTGTATCCCTCCGGCCATGACCGACCGACTTCTTCGCGCGATCACGTCCGACGGCTCCTACCGGGTCGTCGCGGCCCGCACCACGGACCTCGTGGCCCTCAACCGCGAGCAGCATGAGCCCGGCCCGGCCGCAGCCCTGGCCCTCGCCCGCGCGCTCACGTGCGCGGCGCTGATCAGCACCTTCGAGAAGGACTTCTACCGAATCTCGCTGCAGTGGAATGGCCGCGGTCCCCTCGGTCTGATCCACGCCGACGTCCGGCCGACCGGCGCCCTGCGGGCCTACGTCACCGACCCCACTTCGACCCTCCCCCTGGCCCAGGCCGTGGGGCCCGGCGTCTTTGGCGTGGTCGAGCAGGACGACGCCGGCCGCGTCACGCGGGGCACCCTGCCCCTCGACACCCACGAGATCGACACCGACGTCGAGGCGTTCCTGCGCCGCTCCGAGCAGGTGCCGTCGGTGATTCGCGTGTTCGTGGGCGAGGGGGACCGCCCCGAGGTGGCGGGGCTCCTGATCCAGCGCCTGGGCGACGTCGAAGAGGACGGCGACCCCGTGGCGCCCGAGGCCCGGAGCCGCAGCCTCGACGCGGGCTCGGAGCTGGACCACCTGATGGTGGCCGCCTTGCCGGGCCACATGATCAAGCTGCTGGCCGAGCAGCCCTTGAGCCTGGGGTGCGAGTGCAGCCTCGACCGCATCGAGCGCGGAGTCTGCTTGCTGGGTCCGGCCGAGCTGACCGAGATGGCCGACGGCGACGAGGAGGCGCGGGTCCGTTGCGAGTTCTGCAGCCGGGACTTCGTGGTCGACCCGCCGCGGCTGCGGGAGCTGGCGACGATCCTCAGCCAGGCCTGAGGATCAGGCCGCCCGTTCGGCCAGCGCTTCGATCTCCTCGGGCGTGAGCTCGACCTTCTCTTCGGTGCCGAGCCACACGAACGGAATGCCCGGCAGGCGGTAGTTCGTGGCGGGGATGTCCCGGGCGAGCTCGGCGTGCAGGGCGGGCAGCTTGCTCCAGTGCAGACCGTGCTGGCGGTGGTGAGCCGTGTGGTAGCCAAGGTTGCCGGTCATCCGGTTGTAGGCCGGATGGAGGATGTTGAAGCACGCGAGGTTGTGGTCGTCCGTGGGCAGGTCGGCGTGGTGGAAGTACGTCGCCCAGGCCGTGAGGTAGAGCGACGTCGCCATGGGCAGGGCAAACACCCACAGGGCGTTGTACGGGTTCACGGCCACGAGGCCGGCCAGCAGCAGCAGCTGCAGCGCCAGCATGCGGCCCATGATCCGCCGCGCCTTGGGGTACTTCCGCCCCACGGCCCAGGCCCGCGGGTACGCCGTGAGCATCGTGATGACGCTGTACTCGTGCTCGCCCATGGTCGAGCCGTCGGCGCGCTGCCAGCGGGACTCGTCCTTCGACTGGTCGAGGTAGTTGATGTGGTGGCCGACGACGTGGTGCAGGAACCACGTGTGCGAGGTGACGCCCGTTTGAAACCCGTAGACCAGCTCCAGCAGCCGGTTTGCCCAGGGCTTGCGGAAGGTCGGCACGTGCTGGTGGTGGTGGTTCCAGGAGCTGACCCAGCCCTTGGGGATCGTCATCACGGCGAACCAGAGCACCGGCGGCCACCAGGCGGTGGACAGTCCGAAGACCGCGAGGTCGGCGGCGAAGACGGCGGCGATCAGCGAGGTGGGCAGGCGATCTTCGGCGTGACGAAAGAGAGACATCGGCGGCGGCTCCGGACAAATCCGCCGCGGACGATAGCGATCTCGGCGCCGCCGGTCAGGGCCCGACGAAGGGGGCGGCCAGGGCGCTGATCTCGTCGCTGTCGAGCAGGCCATCGAACAGCTGGAGCTCGTCGACGTCGCCGCGGAAGTGCCGCGAAGGGCTGAGGTCCCACCGGGAGCCCACGTAGATGGGGGACGCGGGGTCGAACTCCGGGCCGCCGCGGGCTGCCGTCTCGGCGAGGACCCCGTCCACGTAGACCCAGGTCGATGGCGCGGCGGGATCGACGGCGACGGCGACGTGGTGCCAGGCGTCGTCCCGGAAGCCCCCGGGGACGTCCAACGCGTCGTAGTCGCTGGCGTCGCCGGAGCCCCGGATGGACGTGCGCAGCGTGCCGGCATCGGTCACGTAGACGTTGAGGTGGTTGGCGCTGTTGATGTTCCCGTGCCCGTAGAGGTAGCGGAAGCCGGCGGAGCTGGCGGACTCGGCGCGGAACGCCAGGGCCAGGGTGAACGGGCCCGAGAGGGCGACGTCGTCGACCACCACGACGTCGTCGATCTCGTCGAAGGACCAGGCGGGGCCGGCGGGGCCCGTGGTGGGCTGGGGGCCGTCGGTGAGGTTCGGCAGCACCTGCGCGGCGACCCCGTCGGGGCCTCCGTCGAGGAGGAGGCTGCCGGCGAGCTGTCCGTCGAGGTGCAGGCGGCGGTCGGCGGTGTCGTCGAGGCGCAGCAGGGTGGTGCTGGCCGAGTCGCCGCCCAGGGTCGCGATCAGGCTGAGCTCCTGGGCGGGCCCGGGTTCAGCGTCGGCCAGCAGATCGACGGGCACCGCGGCCGCGCCGTCGTCGACGCCGAACTCGACGTCCGCCGGGAAGGAGACGTCGGCGGCGCCGGTGAGGGAGGCGGTCTCGACCTGACCGCAGCGATCCCGAAGCAGTCGAACTGCCTCGCTGGTCCCTTCGAGCATCCGGGCGTCGGGCACATCCCAGCGCAGCCCCACGGTCTGGGCATCGACGAGGCGCACGCTGCGCTCCGTCGCTCCGGGGACGACGTTGTGGCCCGTCCCCGGCCGCAGCATCGCGTGGACGCCGCCGGGCCCCTGAACCGAGGGGGCGGCGGGCGACGTCACCTCTACCAGAACCTCGGTCTCGCCCGCGGCAAAGGAGACGCTGGACGGGAGACTGCCCGCGCGGTCGACGTCGCCGGCCCAGTCCAGGGGAACCGACAGGCCGGGGAGGAGCGCCCCTCGGCGGCGCACGGGCAGGGTGGCGATGGCGCCCCGCTCCGACGCGACCCCCTGCACCGGCCCGAGCCACGCGATCTGCCGAGCAGTGGCGGTCACGTCCTGGTGCTGGGGCACCCAGCCGAGCACCGCGTCGGCGACGGCGTCGGCGAAGGCCGCGCGGCTGGCGGCGGAGTCCCGCACACCCGCCCACATCGTCTCGATCTGCAGCCCGTCGATGAGGCCGCCGCCTCGGGATCCATGCAGACCGGTGTTGTAGCCCCCGTTGAAGTAGTTGCCGGGATCGCCGTCGTCGTCGAAGCTCGGGTCCGGGAACTCCACGCTCGGCACCGTCGGGAACCCGGCGTCCTGGAGCTGCTGGCCCAGGCTGCTCGGTCCGCGGAGCAGCTCGACGAAGTCGGGGTGGATCCCGGCCAGCGTGGCGAGGCTGCTGCGCTGGCCGTAGGCCGGGTGGGCGAGCCGGGCGTCGGACTCGTACAGCTGCCCCGAGCTCAGCAGGTAGCCGATCTCGTTCTTGTCCCGCGACGCGGCGAGGCCGTGCAGGTCGATGTAGAGCCCGCGGCCGAACTGCGCCTCCACCGTGCGCTTCGCGGCGTCGAGGAACGCGTGGTACTCGCCCCACGCGGCGACCGTCTCGGGGTGGCCGTCCTGGGCCACCTCCAGGCTCCGGTTGCAGTCGATCTTGTTGCGGTGCAGCTGGCAGATCACGAGGTGGGCGTGGCGGCCCGTGCGCTCGAACAGCGCCGCGTCGATGGCCCGGGCCAGCGGGATCGTGTTGACGTCGCTGCTGTTGGTCGCGTCGGCGCGGTCGGGGATGTCGGCGGGCTGGACGGCTCCCCCGTGGGGGGCGCTGAGGACGATCGGCAGGTTGCCGGCGTCGTACTCGACGAACTGCCGCGCTCCGTAGGTGACGCAGGCGTCGTCGATCCACTGGCACTCGTCCAGGACGCCGTCGGCGTTGCAGTCGAACGCAGAGCCGGCCGTCAGCTCGTCGGCGTCGAGGAGGCCGTTGTCGTTGCAGTCGGTGGGGTCCGCGGGCGGGTCGTCGACGGGCTCGACCGCGCAGTCGACCCAGTCGGGCGTGGCGTCGTCGTCGTCTGCCGCGTCGTCGTCGTCGGCCGAATCGTCGTCGTCGGCTGCGTCGTCGTCGTCGGCGTCGTCGTCGTCGGCCGCGTCGTCGTCGTCGGTCGGCTCGGTGGCGTCGTCGTCGTCGAGTGCGCCGGTGGAGGGGCAGCCGACGAGGAGGAGCAGGAGCAGCAGTCGCTTCATGGGGTCAGCCTAGAGGCGGGATCGGGGAAGGCGACCGAGTTCCAGCCGAATCACCGGCCGTAGAACGCCCGCAGCGCCGCCTCGAATCGCGCCGCGCGCGCCGGCAGCCCCCGGGCTCGCCACGCCGCCTTGTGGCGGTCGACGGCGCGCCCGAACGAGTCGGTCGGACCGCAGTCCGCCTCGACGTTGTCGGCGCTGAGCACGAACCGACTGCCGCAGGCGTCGGCGAAGATCCACTCCAGCGCCTGGGGCTTGCCTTCGACGTCCTCGAACATGGCCTGCTGTTCGGGCGTCCGACCGTCGGGCGCGTACCAGTAGCCGAAGTCCAGGAGCTGTCGCCGCTTCACCCCGGCGATGCACCAGTGCGCGACCTCGTGCAGGGCCGAGGCGAAGTAGTCGTGGCGGTAGTCGATGCGCGCGGGCTGGTCGCCCCGAGCCGGGGTGTACAGCGGCTCGTCGGCGTCGCCCCGCAGGATGGTCCGACAGCGCTGCTCGAAGCAGGCGTCGAACAGGCGCTCGAGATCGGCGGCGTCGTGCATCGGTCGCAGGATTCCGCAACCGCTGCGCCCGCGCCATCAGGCCGGGGCGAGCTCCTTCTTCTTGGGCTTGTTGGGCTTGTCTTCGGGGAAGACGAGGGTCAGGCCGTCGGGGCCGGCGTCCACCGTCACCTCGCCGCCGCCCAGCAGCCGGCCGAAGAGCAGCTCGTCGGCCAGGGCCTTCTTGATGTGCTCGTGGATCGTGCGCGCCATGGGCCGGGCCCCGAACGTTTCGTCGTAGCCCTCCTTCGCGAGCCACTCCTTGGCCGCGTCGGTCACGTGCATCGTCACGGCCTTGTCGGCGAGCTGGCCGTCGAGCTCGTGCAGGAACTTGTCGACCACCATCCGAACGACGTCTGCGGGCAGCTGGTTGAAGGCGATGATCGCGTCCAGGCGGTTGCGGAACTCCGGCGAGAACGCCCTCTCCAGCGCCTTGTTCTTGCCCACGTTCATGGCGATCTTGCCGCCGAAGCCCATGGAGGTCTTGGCCATGTCCCGGGCGCCGGCGTTGGTGGTCATGATGATGACGGCGTTGCGGAAGTCGGCCTTCTTGCCGTTGTTGTCCGTCAGCGTCGCGTGGTCCATGACCTGCAGCAGGATGTTGAAGACGTCGGGGTGCGCCTTTTCGATCTCGTCGAGCACGATCACGCAGTGGGGGTGCCGCGTGACCGCGTCGGTCAGCAGCCCGCCCTGGTCGAATCCGACGTAGCCCGGCGGCGCGCCGATGAGCCGGCTGACGGTGTGCTTCTCCATGTATTCGGACATGTCGAAGCGCAGGAACTCGACGCCCATGACGGCCGCCAGTTGCTTGGCCAACTCCGTCTTGCCGACGCCGGTGGGGCCCGAGAACAGGAACGATCCCACGGGCTTGTCGGGGTTGCCGAGGCCCGCGCGCCCCAGCTTGATGGCCGTGGAGATGGACTCGACGGCCTCGTCCTGGCCGAAGATCAGCAGCTTCAGGTCCGTCGCCAGATCCTTGAGCTTCACGGTCTCGTTCTTGCTGACCGACTTCGCCGGGATGCGGGCCATCTTCGCCACGATGAGCTCGATGTCCTTGGGCCGGATGGTCTTGCGCCGCTTGCTCTCGGGCATGAGCGCGACCCGCGCGCCGGCCTCGTCGATGACGTCGATGGCCTTGTCGGGCAGGTGCTGGTCGTTGATGTGTCGGGCCGCCAGGTCCGCCGCCGAGCGGAGGGCCGCGTCGGTGTACTTGACCCCGTGGTGCTCCTCGTACTTCTCCTTGAGGCCCCGGAGGATCCGGTAGGTCTCCTCGGCGGTGGGCTCCACGATGTCGATCTTCTGGAAGCGGCGGGCCAGGGCTCGGTCGCGGCCGAACGCCGTCTTGAACTCGGCGTAGGTCGTCGAGCCGATGCACCGGATCTCGCCGTTGGAGAGGCCCGGCTTGAGCATGTTGCTGGCGTCCATCGTGCCGCCCGACGTGGCGCCGGCGCCGACGACCGTGTGGATCTCGTCGATGAACAGGATCGCCTCGGGGTCCTTCTTGAGCTCCTCGATGAGCTTCTTCATTCGCTCTTCGAAGTCACCGCGGTAGCGGGTCCCGGCCAGCACGGCGCTCATGTCCAACGCGTAGACCTTGGCGTTGATGAGCTTGCCGGGGACGCTGCCTTCGTGGATCCGCAGGGCGAGGCCTTCGGCCAGGGCGGTCTTGCCGACGCCCGGTGCGCCCACGAACACGGGGTTGTTCTTCCGGCGGCGACAGAGCACCTGAATGGTCCGCTCCAGCTCGTCTTCGCGGCCGATCAGGGGATCGATCTTGCCCTCGCTGGCCTTGGCCACGAGCTCTTCGCAGAACGCTTCCAGGGGCTTCTCGGCCTTCGCCTGCTCCGCCTGGGACTCCTCGGAGACGCCGGCCGGAGTGGACTCCTTGCCCAGCCCTTCGACCTTGCTGACGCCGTGCGAGACGAACTGCACCAGGTCGAACCGCGTCACTCCCTGGGCCTCCAGGAGGTAGATGGCGTGGGACTCGGACTCCCGGAACATCGAGATGAGCACGTTGGCCGCGTCCATCTGGTTTCGGCCGGAGCTGCGCACGTGCATGGCCGCGCGCTGCAGCACGCGGGTGAACGACAGCGTCTGCTGGGGGTCCGTGTTCACGCCGTCGGGCAGCGGGTCGACGTCGTTGTCGAGGAACGCGGTCAAGTCGTCGCGCAAGGCGGCGCGGTCGGCGCCGGCGGCGTCGAGAAGCTCGGTGGCGCGGGGATCGTCGAGCATCGCCAGGAGCAGATGCTCCAGCAGCAGGTACTCGTGGCGGCGTTCCAACGCGGCTTCACCGGCGCGGCGGAGGGTGGCCTGGAGTTCACGGGTCAACATCGGGGGATCTCCATCGACACGGAGTCTAGTCCCACGATGGGGTTCGAGGTCGCTGGCCGCCAGGGCAGGGCGCCTGCCCGGTTGGCCGTCGCGCTCAGCGGAGGGCGTCGTCCACGAGGCGCGCGGCGACTCGGATCTCGACGCTCGCGCCGCCCTCGATGAGCGGCCGAACCAGGTCGGCGTCGTCTTGCTCGAGGGCGTCGATGAGGCGCTGGAACTCGGCGGCGTCGGGCACCGTGGCGTGGGCGACGAGCACCGACAACCGCCGGCACAGCCGGGCGAGGTCGTCGGGTCGCGACTCCTTCGCCAGGGCCACCATGCGCGCCAGGGCGGCGGCCTTCGCGTCCAGGGTGAGGGCGTCGAGGTCGATCGCGTCGTAGGCGTCCCAGGCACCGCGGTGATCGCCCATCCGATGCAAGGCCGCGCCGAGGTGCATGCGGGCGGTGTCCAACGCGAACTGGCTGCCGGCTTGTTCGCCCAGGGCCACGGCGCGGCGGGCCACCCGGGCGGCGCGCTCGGCGAGCCCCTGGTCCAGGAAGAGCAGCGCCAGGGTCTTGCGGCTGTGTTGCTCGTCGAATCGGCGCCCCGCGCGGTGGGCCCAGGCGGCGGCGTCTTCCAGATCGCGGCGGGCTTCGTCGTGGCGACGGAGCTGCAACAGGACCAGGCCCCGACACATCTGCACGTAGCGAAGCCGCGGCGGCTCGCTGCGCTCGAAGATCTCGGCCGAGCGGTCGAAGCGCGCGAGCGACGCCTCGAACTCCCGGCTGTGGGCGAGGTCGAAGCCGTCCTCCAGGGCCAGCAGCCCTTCGAACACCCGGTCCGCGAGCAGCTGCTGCTGCTCGAGGCAGCGCCGTCGGGTCCCCCGGGCGCCCTGCAGATCGCCGTCGTTGCGCTGGAGCCGCGCCATCCACATGCCCGCGCGCACTCCGCCCCGGAGGTCGCCGGCGTCCATGGACGCCGACCAGGAGATGCGCAGCGCCTCGACCGTCTCCTCGAAGTCCAGGTCCCCGGTCTGGTGGCCGACGTAGGCCTGCAGCGCGGCGACGCGGTGGCGGGTCGTGTCGGCGGCGCCGTCCAGGTCGATGGCGCCCAGCTCGGCCTTCGCGATCTGGGGGCCGTGGAGACGGTGCCGGCCCAACACCACGAACAGCGCGGCTTCGGCGGCCAGGGCAGGGTCCGGGGAGGCGGCCGCAGTGGCGAGGAGCTCCTGGCTGCGGGGAGGGTCGGCGTTCTGCAGGGCCGTGCCCAGGGCGAGTCGCAAGCGGTCGGCGACTGGGGGGAGCTCCTCGATGGCGGCTTCCAGCACCGCCAGGCGCTGGTCCCAGGTGCCCTCGACCAGCTCATGGGCGGCCTGCAGCTCGGCGGCCAGGGCCCGCTCGTAGGGGGTGCCCGTCGCCAGCTCTTCGGCCACGGCCCGCAGCTGGGTTGCGGCCTCGCCGGCGTGGGGACCGTTCAATTGGTCCAGCAGCTGCAGCGCGGCGTCGCGCCGGTCCGGTGTCTCGGGCAGGACCAGCCGGTAGCCGCCGCCGCGGGTCGTCAGCAGCACCGTGGGTTTCGGCTCGGGTTCGACCTTACGCCGCAGCCGCGAGACGGCCATGTCGACGGCGCGGGTGCTCAGCGTGGTTCGGTTGCCCCAGACCTCCCGCTGCAGCTCGTCGCGATCGACGCGCTCGCCGGCTCGCGCCGCGAGGTAGCTGAGGAGCCGGACCTCCAGGTCCGTGAGGCGCAGGTCCAGGCCCCCCGAGTGGAGGACCCGTCCGCGTTCGAGGTCGACGACGGCGTGTTCGAGCACGAGTTGATGCATGGGCGCGTCCGGATCCTAGCCGGCGGCCGCGTGCCTCCGAGGGGACCCCGGGGGCGCGTGACCCATCACGAAGCGGGCGGTGCGGGAGAGGAGAACAGCGAGTCGAGCGTCATGGGGCCTCCCGTCGGGGTCGATCCCCGCAGACCCATCATGGGGCGGAGAGCGAGCCGCAACAGGGGCTGGAGGGGGCTTGTTACGGTTCGTTACCCCCGTCCTCGGACGAGGTCGACGCGCTGGCGCGGGGGGCGCCAAACGAGATGGTCACGCCGCCTCGGCCTCCGGGCCAGCCGCCTTCTACGTGGAGTCCGATGCGCGGATGGAGCCGGAACAGCGCGCCGCCGCCGCCGGCGACGTAGGGGCTGGGGATGGCGCCCAACCCGGTGCCTGCGATCCAGCGCACCTGCGCGCCGCCGCGCACGAAGACGTAGGGCGCAAACCAGGTCGTCAGGTAGACGCGGTACCGCACGCCGGCGGCCACGTTCAGCCCCGGGCCCACCCCCACGAGCCCGCCGGCGTCGGCCTGGATGGACACGAAGAACGCGTCGTTGTGGTCGGGGCCGAAGCCGCGCGGGGCGACGGGGAGGTCGAGGGTCGCGCCGCCGCCGAAGAACAGGCCGTTCTCGCCGAAGCCGTGGAGGTTGAGGGCGAGGCCGTGGGCTGCGTTGTCGTTGAGGACCCAGTCGGCGGGGGCGGCCGGGGCGGGGGCCGGCAGCGCGAGCAGGCCCAGGGCGGCGATGGCGGCGCGGGTCATCCCCGCTCCATGCGCACCCGCGCGGCCGGAGCGCTCCGCATCAGCGCCGCGTCCTGTTCGGCGGTGAGCAGCGGGCGTCGAAGGCCGGGCGCCGCCCGCCAGGCTCCCGTGCCGGGGTCGAACAAGGCGTCTTCGGGCAGGACGCCCCGCAGCCCCAGGGCCACCCGCGGGCGAAGCCGCCAACCCATCCAACTCAACCGCGTCCGAAACCGAACGGACCGGCCCCCGAAGGAGAGCAGGTCCGAGGTGCGCCCGCGGGCGCTGTCGACTCTCCGCCGGAACCGCGTCAGCCGCCCCGAGCCCCACAGAAGGGGGGCCATCCCGGCCGGCACGAGCAGCGCGGCCAACCCGAAGCCCAACTCCCAGGCGGACTCGACCAGCCCGGGCCAGGCGTCGCCGAACACCCGATGCCCATGAAACGAGAGCATCGCCACGGTCAGGCCCAGCCCCAGGACGACCGCCGCCGGCGATCGATGCGGACGGGGTCGCGCCATCAGCGGACGCTCATTTCCCGTCTTCGCCGTCGTCGGCGGGCTCCATGGAGCACTGCAGCGGGAACTCGTTGCGCTCGGCCGCCTGCATCACCAGGTGGACCTTCGTCTCGGCGATGGCGTGGGTGTAGACGCCGGCGACGCCCACCCCGTGGTTGTGGACGTGCAGCATCACGCGGGTGGCGTCGACTTCGCCCAGCCGGAAGACCCGCTCCAGGATGGCGACCACGAACTCCATCGGCGTGTAGTCGTCGTTGTGGATCAAGACCTTGTACATCTTCGGCTTGCGGGTCTTCGGCTTCTCCCGGGTCAGGAGCTGGCCGTCCTCGCGCGGGTCTTTCTTGCCGGCCATGGCGGAGTCCTCATCGCGTGTTCGTTGGGTCGGCGGATGGCTGAGCCGAGCGCCGCGGACTATAGGTGGGGGCTATGAGGATGACCATTGCCTCGGGGCTCGCTGAGGTTCCGCCGAATGACTGGGATGCGCTGGCCCAAGGGCGGTCGCCGTTCCTGCGTCACGCGTTCCTCAAAGCCATGGAGGACTCGGGGTCCGTGGGCCAGGGGACCGGGTGGCAGCCCCTGCCGATCCTGGTGCACGACGGCGACGAGCTGGTGGGGGCGCTGCCCGCCTACGTGAAGTCCCACAGCTACGGCGAGTACATCTTCGACTGGGGCTGGGCCGAAGGCGCCCAGCGGGCGGGGCTGCCCTACTACCCAAAGCTGGTCGTGGCGGTGCCGTTCACGCCGGCGACGGGGCGCCGCATCCTCATCAAGGAGGGGCGGGACGAGGTGGCCGCGCCGCTGCTGCACGGGGTTCGGCAGGCGGCCGAGCAGCTGGGGCTGTCGGGCGTGCACTTCCTGTTCACCGACGAGGCCGACCAGAAGCTCCTGCTCGAGGCCGGGTTCGAGCCGCGGCTGACGATGCAGTACCACTGGCGGAACCTGGGTGAGTGGCGGTCCTGGGACGACTTCCTAGGGGCGCTCAAGAGCAAGCGCCGCCGAGAGATCCGACGCGAGCGCAAGCTGGTGCGGGAGGCGGGGATCGACGTGCGGGTCGAAGCCGGCGAGGACCTGGGCGACGCCGAATGGGCGGCGGTCTGGGACTTCTACCGGGACACCACGTCGCGCAAGTGGGGGCAGGCGTACCTGACCGAAGGGTTCTTCGAACGCCTGCGGTCGGACTTCGCCGACGTCGTGCGCCTGGTGGTGGCCCGCAAGGACGGAGAGATCGTGGCCGGCGCCCTGAACTTCGTGGGCGACGGGGCCATGTACGGCCGCTATTGGGGCTGCCGGGAGTCCCACAAGCAGCTGCACTTCGAGACCTGCTACTACGCCGCCATCGAGCACTGCCTGGAGCACGGCTACACGCTGTACGAGGCGGGCGCCCAGGGGGAGCACAAGATCGCCCGCGGCTTCTTGCCCCAGGGCATGCGGTCGGCCCACTGGATCCGCCACCCCGGCCTCGGCGGCGCCATCGCCGACTTCCTCGCCGACGAGCGCAAGCACAACGAACACGTCCTGGCCGCCCTCACCGAGCGCAAGTCGCCGTTCGCGGCCCTTCCCGCACCGCCCGACCCGGCGTAGCGTCGCGGCCATGCGCCGTCTGCTCCTGTTGAGTCTGCTCGTCGGCTGTGGGGTCGAGCCCCCGGCCCCCGAGCCCACCCCGTTCGTCGTGCTGCCCTGGTCCAAGACCCCGCCGGTCCTGGATCGCGAGGTGCGCGGACTGCGCGAGCTGCGCGTCATCGCCCACCTCCACAGCCACTGGTCCCACGACGCCTGCGACGGCGACCCCCAGCCTGATGGTGTGCCCGACGAGGAGTGCCTGCAGGACCTGCGCGACGCGCTGTGCACCGACCGCATCGACGTCGCCATGACGACCGACCACCCCACCCACGCCGACGAGACGGACCTGCAGACCCTGCTGCTGCTGCGGGGCGACGACGAAGAGGTCCTCAACGCTGGCGGCGTCGCGGTGGGCAACCGCATGACCTGCGAGTCGGGCCACCAGGTCCTGTTCCTGCCGGGCATCGAGTCCAGCGAGATGATGCCCCTGGGCATCGAGGGCCACGTGCCCGGCGGCTACGGGCAGGCCGGGGCCGACGGCGTCGACGCGGTGCACGACGTCGAGGGAGTCGCCTGGATCGCGCACACCGAGACCCGGGACCTGGCCGACCTCGCCACGCGCCGGCTCGACGGCATCGAGCTCTACCAACTGCACGCGAACATCGCGCCGGACCTGCGCGAGGAGTTCCTGGGCCTCGACCCCTTCGGGTTCGCCGCCGACGCGGGCCCCTTCATGTTCGCCGAGGCCCGCGGCATCGAAGACCCGCCCAACCCGGACCTCGCCCCCTTGGGCTTCCTGCTGCCCAACGAGCCCTCGATCATCGCGCTGGAGACGCTGGGCCAGACCCAGCAGATCGGTGTGACGGGCGGCACCGACGCGCACCAGAACGTGTTCGCGGTGGATGCCGGGGACGGCGAACGCATCGACAGCTACCGCCGGATGATGCGGTGGTTCGACAACCGGGTTCGGGTCGAGACCCCGGTGACGCCCCAGTCGGTGCGGGACGGCCTGCTCGCCGCGCGCTCGTGGATCGCGTTCAGCGTGTTCGGCGAGCCGGCCGGCTTCGACTTCTTCGCCGAGGGCGACGACCTGTTCGAGGCGGGCAGCGAGATCGCCCCCGGCGCAGACATCGTGGTGCACCCACCGACGCTGGACCCCCGCAGCCCCCAGGCGAACGCGACGCCGGACGTGCGAACGCTGCTCATCCACAGCGACGGCACGACGCGCACGACGCTGGCGGAGGTCACCGACGACTCGGCGATCCGGGTGCGCGCGGATCTCCCGGGCGTCTACCGAGTCGAGGTGTGGATCACGCCGCACCACCTGACGCCGTACCTGGGAGAGCTGCCCGAGTACTCCGAGCGCGAGGTGCTCTGGATGCAGACGGGCGGGATCTTCGTCCGGCCCTGAGCGTTCCTACTGGTCCAGGAGCGCCTGGAACTCGGCCTCGGAGACGCCCATGGCCGCGGCCGCCTTGGCCAGGTCCTGGCCATGGTGCTCGTACAGCTGGTGGGAGAGGGCGAGCTGGCGGGCCTGATCGGCGGTCATGGCGCGGGTGGTCTTGTTGACCTCGGCGCCGGCCTGCTTCGGCTGCCACGCGGCGTTGTCGCCGAACTCGCCCTCGGCCCGGTAGACCATCTCGGCGTCGCCGACCTTGAGCACGTCGCCCTCGTTGAGCTGCTGCTTCTGCACGGGCTTGCCGTTGACCAGCGTGCCGTTGGACGAGGTCATGTCGACCACGAACATCGAGTCGCCTTCGGCCAGGAGCTGGCACTGCTGGCGGCTGACTTCGCCGGCGTTGACCTGCACGAAGTTGCTGGCGGCCCGGCCGACCGTGACCTTGCGGTTGCCGATGTGCCAGGACTTGCCGTCGATCTCTCCCCCCCGGCCGACGAGCCAGTGTCGCTTGGGTCCCTTCGGGGCAGCGGGAGCGGCCTGCGGAGTCGGGAGATCGTTGCCGCCCATCTGCTTGAGGACGAAGAAGCCGATGGCGGCGGCGATGACGAGGACGACGACGACGGTGCCCATGGGACTCTCCCGGGCCTCCGGTGAGGGGGAGGCCGGGGATTCTAGTGGACGGCGGCCGGGGCGCCAGACCCCAACGGGCCGAGCTTGTCGGGGGAGAGGATTGAGTGGAGGGCGACGATCCGGCCGTGGGCGTCCAGATCCACGCGAAACACCCACGCCGAGGCGTCCCCGGGCAGGGGCTCGTGGAGCTGCGCGCGCAGGGCTGGCTGGCCGTTGACGTGGATGAACTGCAGCGAGCCAGGGTCTCGCCCGGCGTAGCGAGCGGCCAGGGTCCGGTAGACCTTCGCGATCCGCGCGGCCCCGACGACCGGCTTGCGGGCCGCGAAGAAGCGACCGCCTCCGTCGCTGAGGAGCACGGCCTCCCTCGCCATCAGCGCTTCGAGGGCGGCGCCGTCGTCCTGCAGCAGCGCGGTCATGAACGCCATGAGCGCGCCCTGAACGGCGTCGGACGGGGCCTCGTGCCGGGGCTCGTAGCCATCGAGCGCGCGCCGGGCCCGATGCAGCGTGACCTTCGCGCTGCCGTCGGAGATCCCCAACGCCGTGGCGGTCTCGGGGGTGCTCCAGCCCAGGACGTCGCGCAGCAGGAGGACGGCGCGCTGGTTGGGCGTGAGCGCCTCCAGGGCCACGAGGAACGCGTAGCTGCTGGCCTCGGCCGTGCTGACCCGGGCCTCGGGGCCCTCGCGGGGATCCGGCAGGGAATCGACGTCGACGGGGGAGGGGAGCCAGGGGCCCACGTAGCGTCGGCGTCGTCGGCGTCGCAGGGCATCCCGGGCGAGGTTGGCGACGACCTGCAGCAGCCACGGCCGCAGGGAACGGTCCGTGGCGGGCTTGCGCTCCAGCGCCCGCACGAACGCGTCCTGCACGACGTCGTCGGCGTCGGCGGCGGCCCCCAGCATCCGGTAGGCGAGGCCCCACGCGGCGCCGCGGTGGGGTTCCAGGTCGGCGGCGTTCACGCGGCGCGCCGGGCCAGGGTCTCGGCGACGGCTTGCCTCGCGCTGGCCAGCACCCCGTCCAGCAGCAGCCCCTCGGGGCCCACCCAGTCGCCGCAAACCGCGACGCCGGGCAGCCCCAGGAAGTCGGTGCGCGGCCGCCCCGCGAGTCCGCGGGGCGCCTGCACCGAGGCCGATTGGACCGGCATCACGCCGAAGCGCTGGGCGACGGCGAACTCCCGCCACCCGGGCTGCAAGCGGTCCGCGAGGGCTTCGAGCTCCGCCCGGATCCCCGCTGGCGGACGGTCCTCGGCCGGCGCCAGGTAGCGGGCCACGTGCAGCATCGGGCCCCCGAGCTCGGCGTGCCCCGAGTGGATGGAGACGTACCAGGGCTCGTCGATGCCCAGCCGCAGGGCCATATCGGGCACCGGAAGCTGCGACAGGCCGAGGTCGAGGCAGGCCGCTCTTGTGGGCACGGCCTGGGCGGCTTCGGCTTGCAACGCCGCGTGGTCCGGCAGCAGGCGCGCGGCGGCGGGCAGCGGGACGGCCAGCACGACCCGGTCGAACGCGGCGTCGGGGCCCACGAGCCGAAGCCCGTCGAGCCGTCGGACGCGGGCGCCGGTGTGGATTCGAACCCCGGCGTCGAGGGCCTGTTCCTGCAACCCGTCCACCAGCTGCTGCCAGCCCCCGTCCAGGTAGAGGACGCCGTTGCGCAACGCCGAAGCCAGCTGCGTGAACGCCGCCCCGGCGTCCACGCCGTCGTCGGCGCAGTAGGTGGCGACGCGCACGCTCGCCCGCACGAGGTCCGCGACCGCCGGCGGGGCGTCGCGGTCGGCCAACCAGTGACCCAGCGAGGTGCCCGCGGCGGCGTTGGGGGTGGCGCACGCCCGCGCCATGAGGGAGCCGAAGCGCAGGCGATCCGTGCCCTCCAGCAACGGGCTCGTCCAGAAGGAGAGCGGCCCGGCGGGCAGCGGCTCGTCCAGGTCGCCCCGCAGCCCGAAGGCCGCGCTCGGGGGGCGACGCCCCGCCGGCTTCAGGCCCAGGTCGCGCAGCGCGGCCATGGCGGCCCCTCCGCGGTACAGCGCATGGGGGCCTTGGTTCAGCAGGACGCCCCCGGCCTCCTGGGTGGTCGCCCGCCCGCCCAGGGCGGCGCTGCCTTCAAACAAGCTCACGGTGGCTCCGGCGCGGGCCAGCCAGGTGGCGGCGGCGAGCCCGGCGAGCCCTCCGCCCACGACTGCGATCGAATCGGTCATCTCGACCTCCTTGCCCCTTCCACGCGTCGCGGTGGTCAAAGGTTACCGCCCCCCCGAAATCCCCGTCTTTTGTCCGGTTTGTCAGGGGTTGTTGGGGGTGTGTCGAGGGCAATCCCTTTCCGAGTAAAGAATTCGTGTAACCGGGCCCCAACCGTGGACGTAAGCCCCTGCAGAAGCGACAACGAGGCTGCGAACGACGGCCCCAACGCGGAGGTGGAATGCACGCAACGGCCTTGCCCGGCGACGACGAGTTGATCCCCGCCTTGGCCGCCGGCGACGGCCGCGCGTTCGCGGCGGTCCTCGACGCCTGGAGCCCCAGCATGCTCCGCGTCGCCCGGGGCTACGTGCGCAGCGACGCCCTCGCCGAAGAAGTGGTGCAGGAGGCCTGGCAAGCGGTGCTGACCGGGCTGAAGCGGTTCGAGGGGCGTTCGTCGCTCAAGACCTGGGTCTTCACGATCCTCGCCAACCGCGCCCGGACCCGGGCCGTGCGCGAGGCCCGAACCGTGCCGCTCTCTGCGCTGGGCGACGACGACGGCGCGCCCCTGAACCTGGAGCGCTTCGCCAGCGGCGGCGGCTGGCTGCAGAAGCCCAGCAGCTGGGACGTCGACTCCCCGGAGTCGTTGATGCTGGCCCACGAGGGCAGCTCGGTGGTCGAGACCGAACTGGCGAAGATCCCGCCGATGCAAGCCGCCGTCGTGATCCTCCGGGACGTTCAGGGGCTGTCGTCGGTGGACGTCTGTAACTTGCTGGAGGTCAGCGAGTCCAACCAGCGGGTCCTGTTGCATCGAGGTCGGGCGCGACTTCGAACGGCGCTCGCGCACCACCTCGCGGGCGATCCGGCGTAGCGTCCTGGACTCACCGCGCCGAGGACGGCGTGGGGTGAGGAATTCGATGCTGAGCTGCCGAGAATTGACCGAACAGACGAGCGACTACCTGGAGGGCGACAAGTCCTTCGGAGCCCGCATGATGTTCCGGCTGCACCTCGCCATGTGCGATGGCTGCCGCACGTTTGTGCGCCAGATCGAGTTGGTCCGCGACGGCCTGGGGGTCGCTCCGCTGACGTCGCCGACGCTGCCCGACGACGCCCGCAGCGATCTCATCGCTGGCTTCGAGGCTCAGAACCGGGACTGAACTGCCGGGGTCGCGGCCGGCGTCGCGTCGGACTACCGTCGCGTCCGTGCACGTCCTCATCACTGGCGCCACCGGACTGGTCGGCCCCCGGCTCGTGACGCTCCTGTTGGAGCGCGGCGACGCGGTCACGGTCCTCTCCCGCAACCCCGACGCCGCGCGCCGCCGACTGGGCGACGTCACGGCGCTGGCCTGGGATCCTCCGTCGTTGCCCGACGGCGCGATGGAGGGGATCGACGCCGTGGTCCACCTCGCGGGTGAGTCCGTGCCCGGGCGGTGGACGACCGCCAAGAAGGCCCGCATCCACGACTCCCGCGAGCTGGGGACCCGGGCCATTGCCCAGGCCATCGCCGCCGCCGATCCCAGGCCGGCGGTGCTCGTCTCGGCCAGCGCCATCGGGTGGTACGGCGACCGCGGCGACGACGTGCTGGTGGAGGACTCCGGCCCCGGCCACGACTTCCTCGCGTCGGTCTGCCAGGCGTGGGAAGCCGAGGCTGCGGCGGTCGAAGAGGCGGGGGTGCGGCGGGTGAGCCTGCGCATCGGACTCGTGCTGGACCCCGCCGGCGGGGCCCTGGGGGAGATGCTGCCCACGGCGCGGCTGGGGCTGTCGGGTCCTCTGGCCGGAGGCAAGCAGTGGTGGTCGTGGATCCACCGGGACGACCTGCTGGCCCTGTTCCTGGCGGCGCTGGACGGCGACTGGTCCGGGCCGGTCAACGCGACCGCACCGACGCCGGTGACCCAGGGCGACTTCGCCCGGACCCTGGGGGCCGTGCTGAAGCGGCCGGCGTTCCTGCCCGCCCCGGCCTTCGCCCTGAAGCTGGCCCTGGGCGAGTTCTCGACCGAGATCCTGACCAGCAAGAAGATCCTGCCCAAAGCGGCGACGGACGCGGGGTTCACCTTTCGCTTCGAGACGCTGGAGCCCGCGTTGCGGGACCTGCTGGGGTGACGCCCCGCGTCGCGGTGAGCGCGTGCTTGCTGGGCGAACCGGTTCGCTACGACGGCGGTCGCAGACCCGCCGAAGACCTCATGGAGTGGTTGTCCCGGTGGGCGGAGCCGGTCGGGATCTGCCCTGAGGTGGCGGCGGGGCTCGGCGTTCCGCGGGAGCCCATCCAGGTGGAGGTCGATGGCCGCGTCGTCGGTGTGTCCAGCCGCACCGACCACACCGCCGCCCTGGCCGCGATCGCTCCGCCGGCGGGCGTGAGCGGGGCCGTGCTTCAGGCCCGGTCGCCGTCGTGCGGGGTCGGCAGCACCCCCATCTGGGGCGGCGGCGCCGTCGTCGCGACCGGGGACGGCGTGTTCGCCGGCTCGCTGCGGGTGGCCGGGTTGCCCGTGGCCGACCGCGTCGGGCTGGAGTCGAGCGAGGCCCGCGACGCCTTCCGGCTCGCCGTGCTCGCTACTGCGTCAGCTTCTTGATGCGCGTTCCGTCGGCGACCCAGCGGACGGCGCGTCGAGCCTGAGCCTGGGGCCGGCGCTCTCGGCGCCGCGTCGCCAGCATCCGCACCGCCGCGAGCACCCCGGTATCGTCGCCGGTCCAGTCGTGCAACTGGATCGCGGCGAGGGTCGTCTTGAGCGCGTGGGCGACCTGGATGGGGTCTTCGAAGCGGTCCTGCCAGGACAGCTCGACCAGCGCGTGGCGGTCGTAGCCCGCGGCGGCGCCGGCGACGGCGGCCTCGGGGTCCCACGCCTCGATGGAGGCGATGGCGTCGCCGGCGCGGGGGGCCACCGAGGGAGCGGGGCCGTCCATGCCCCGGCCGGTGCGGGTGAAGACCAGGGACTGGTGGAGGAGGTCGAACCGGCGCCGGTCGCCCCAGGTGGCCACCGCCTCCCGCACGGCTACGGCGAACGTCAGCCGGTGCGACGCCCACAGCCAGTCCTCGGCGACATCGGGGTTCTCGGCGACGGCGGGGTCGAAGCGCAGAAGGCGATGGGCGGCGGCGACGGCGAGCGCCTCGGCCACGGCGACGGCGGTGGCGCCGGCGTCCCGGGCGGCCGTCAGGGCGGCGAGGGCGTCCTTGGGGGCGGCGTCCAGGGCGGCGGCGGTGAGGGGGCTCAGATCGGGCTGCGCGTCTTCGGGCCAGGGCGCCTCCCGCTCGGCTTCCCACCGCCGGAACCACGCCCGCATGTAGGGCAGCGTGTCCTCGCGGGTCGCGAACGCGAGGGAGACGGCCAGACCGCCGGCCACGTCGGCCAGCTGCTCGCGCTCCAGGTGCGGGGCCAGGGCCGGGAGCTTGCTGACGTAGATGAGGTGGTGGCCGAAGTCGGTGAAGTGGGCGGCGGAGGCGGCCAGCAGCCACTGCTGCAGCTCCGGCAGCGTCATGCCGGCGCGCACGTGGCCGCGCACGATGGCTTCGGCCAGCGCGACGTTCTCGTCTTCGATCGTGCGCAGGAAGGTGGCCTCGTCGCCCCGCGCCAGCGGCACCGACCGGACCCGCGGCCGCAGCCGGCGGCAATTGCGCCCGGCCAGATCCAGGGCCACGGCCAGGATTCCCGTGGCGTCGACGCCCCGCCCCGCGGCGAGCGGGATGAGGTCTGCGGTCACCGGCAGGCAGTGGGTGGTGCCGTACTCGGCGGTGCGTCCATCGTGGGCGGCGAGGCCGGCCAGCAGCGTCCGGGGATCCACGCCCAGCGTCAGCATCCGCGCTGCGTCCCGGCAGCCCCGCCCCACGTCGTGGCGCTCGATGGACGCGTCCACGCTGGCCTGCAGCTTCGGCAGCGCGACCTCCAGCGGTGGCTCGGCGAGGTCCGCTTCGACGTGCTCGCCCCGGACGCGGACGTCGAAGGTCCGCACGCCCTCGCCGCCGAGCAGGCCCGCGCCGTCGCGGACGTCGAACTTCCAGTTGTGCCAGGCGCAGGTCAGGGTCGTGCCCTGCACGTAGCCCTGGCTCAGCGGGTAGCCCTCGTGGGGGCACACGTTCTCGACGCAGAACAGCTGACCGCCGTCGGTGGTGCCCACGAGCAGCAGCTTGCCGTCCACCTTCAGCCCGTGGAGCTGGCCATCCTTGACGTCGTCGGCCAGCGCGACGGCCCTCCAGGTCACAGCGCGCCGACCAGCGTGAAGCCGAAGAGCAGCTGGGCGCCGTAGTAAAGCGGCAGGCCCCACATGCGGTTGCTGCGCCCCGGGCTGACGAAGCGGTTGCGGGCCACGGCGAGGTCGGACACGAAGAACATCGCCGCCGCCGTCAGGAAGAGCGGGCTGAGCGGCAGCACGCCCACCGAGGTGATGACCATGGCGGTGATCGCCACGATGTAGGCGATCACCGGCCCCTTCATCTTCGACTCGACGTTGGGCAGCAACCACCGGCTGATCAGCCCCGCCGCGATCAGGAGCGGGACGGTGCCCCAAGCCGCGTAGGTCCAGTCGGGGCCGAGGCTGAGGAACGCCGCCAGGTACGCCACATGGGACAGCAGGAACGCCACCAGCCCGGCGAGGAAGGCGCGCTTGTCCTTGGGGATGAGCAGCACATCGCCCAGGGCGCCGAGCACGAGGCCGGCGATGACGAACTGACTCCACCGGCCCTCGCCGCCCGCGGTCAGCCCGAACAGCACGAAACACAAGCTCGCCAGGGGCTTGCTGATCCACCGGCTGCGCTGGTTGTCGGTCCACTCGGCGTGGAGCAGCTCCGCGAGGAAGACGACGCAGAAGATCGCCCAGATGGGCTCAGCGTGAGACACGGAGATCCTTCGGGCGGCTCTTGCTGCCCCAGCTGTGGTCGTCGCCGCGCGGGTTCTTCGCGGTGACGTACCAGACGGTTCGCCCATCGGCGTTGCGGGGGAAGCGGACGACGACTTCGTAGCGCCCTCCGCCCACGTGCTGCAGGTCCCGGCGAAGCCAGCGCGCTCCGGGCGGGTTGAAGTGCACCCGGGCCTCGCCTTCTTCGGCTCCCCGGCCGGTCAGCGTGACGCCGAACCGGACGCGGATGTCGTCGCCTTCTCGGCCCAGGACCTCGGCGGTGCCGTTGCTGACCCGGAAGATCCGGGAGACCGGCGGGGCGCGCGGCGCCGGAGCAGCTTCCGCGACGGGCTGGCGGGGCTCGGGGGCAGGGGTCGCCGTGGGCTTCGCCGATGCGGCGTTCTCCCGATCGGCGGCGGCGTCGCGGCGGCGGCGGCGGATCTCCTCCAGTCGCTCGCGGCGTTCGTCCTCGAACGACTGGGCTTCGGACTCGTCGGGGGCCTCTTCACCGGCGGCGGCGGGCTCGGGGGTCGGGTCGGCGGCGACCGCGGGCGCCGGGGTCGGCTCGGGGGGAGCGGGCGTCGGGGTGGCCGCCGCGGCGCGCGGCGTGGGCCGAGGCGTGGCCTTGGGCGCCGCCGTCACCGGCTCCTTGGGCGCCTCGAGCAGAGGAAGATCCTCGACCAGCGGTTCGACGTCCGCCTCGGCGACGGGGTCGGGGTCGTCGTCCTGCAGCAGCAGGTAGGCCGCGCCCGCGCCGGCCGTCATGAGCACGCCGCCCAGCACCAGTCCGACCAGCAGCAGCACCAGGGGCGACCGTTGCTCGCGGTCCTGAGGGCCCAGCGCGCCCTCGCGGCCGCGCACCTGCTGTTGCATGCGGGTGCGATCCACCGGGGTGGCGGGCGCCGATGCGGTGAGGCCCGCCTCGAACCCCGGGGGAACGGAGCGGGCCGGCGTCTGGGAGAGGCTCCCCAGGGGCGGGGGAGTGGCCGGCGCCGCGGGGGTCGGCGGGCTCCGGTGGGGAGGGGGGCCGGGGGCCGCTGGGGCGGACGGCGCGACGGTCGCCACGGCCGCGGGGGCCGCGGCCACGCCCAGGGGAGTCGGCGGCGCCACAGCGGCGGCGGGCTGAATGGGGGTCGGGGTCTGTGCGCGGGTGGCGGCCAGAGAGCCCGAGCCCGAGCTGCGGGTGGAGTCCCCGCCCACGTCGGCGATGCCGGCTTCGGCCATGAGCGCCCGGATCCACCGCTTGAGGTTCGGCGGCGGCGGCAGAGCGCGCGCGACCAGCTTGAGCTGGTGCTCCAGGTCGGCGGCGTCGTCCCAGCGTTCGGTGGGATCCCGGCGGAGGCACCGCGCCACGACGGGGCCGAGCCCCGGGGCCCGTGCGTCGAGCTCGGCGACGACCCCCAGCTCTTCGATCTTCTGCTCCACGCGGATGACGCCCATGAGCACGGACATGATCGAGTCGCCGTCGAACAGCCGCTTGCCGGTCACCAGCTCGTAGACGATCGACCCGACCGCGAACAGGTCCGAGCGGGGGTCCAGGGCCTCGCCGCCCACCTGCTCCGGCGACATGTACGCGGGCGTGCCCTTCGTCATGCCGGTCTCGGTGTTGCCTTCGGCGATGGCGGTGGCCTTGGCGATGCCGAAGTCCATGACCTTGGCGAGCCCATCGCGGCTGATGATGACGTTGCTGGGCTTGAGGTCGCGGTGCACGAGCTGGGCGTCGACGGCGGAGTCTTCGAGGTTGTGCGCGTGGTCCAGGCCGGCGCAGATCTGGGCGCTCAGCTCGACGGCGACCTCGGGCGGCAGGGGCCGCACCGCGTGCAGCACGTCGTCCAGGGGCAGACCGCGGATGTACTCCATGGCGATGTAGGGCAGGCCGTCGACCTCGCCGAAGTCGTACGTGTTGACCACGTTGGGGTGCTGCAGCAGCCCGCCGAGGCGCGCCTCGTTGATCAAGGACTGGCGCAGCGTCTCGCCCTTGGCGGCCACCGCGGCGCGCACGATCTTGACGGCCGCGGCCTTGCGGAACCCTTCGGGGCCCTGCAGCTCTGCGCGGAAGACCCGCGCCATGCCGCCCTCGCCGAGCAGGCCGGTGAGCGTGTAGCGCCCGAAGTCGACGGGGAAGTCGTGCTCCTCGAGCAGGTCCGGCTGAATCCGGCTCATGTCCTCACCACCTCCCCGAGCGCAGCACCACGCTGTACTCGCCGCACTCGACGTCCCGGGGCAGGGACACCGTGGTCTCGCCGCTGCCCCCGGCCGGCACCTGGTCCAGCTGGACCGCGAAGCTGCGAGACGCGCACTCGACCTCCACCACCGCTTCGGACACCTCGATGGGCGCGCGGTTCCGCGCCGTCAGCTCGATCTCCACGCGCCCGGTGGGCCACCGCCGCGCCACCGCGGAGATCTGCAACCAGTGGGCCACGTCGAGGTGCCGATCGCCGTCCTCGCGCTCCACCAGGACGACCTCGGCCAGCTCGTTGTCGACCGTGACCTGGAACTGCCCCGTCACGTTGAGGCCCAGCAACCCGTAGCTGCCGTTCTGGGCGCACGCATCGCACACCGCGACGGTCACGTGTTCGATGGGCCGGTCGGCGAGCCACAGCCGCGGGACGAGCACCATGGGGCTCTCCATCTCGCCGTTGGCGGTCTGGAATCGCGCGGTGGGGGCGTCGGTGGGGATGGGGACGCCCAGGGCGGTCAGCGCTCCGCGGTCCAGCGTCGTGAACGTGGCGCCCGTGTCGAACAGCACCGGCAGCACGGCCTCCTGGTCGGGGCCTTCGAACCGGACCTCGACCTTGAGGTGCCGGCCCTCGCCTTCGATGGGCAGCACGGTGCGCCCGGGCTCGTCGGGCTCCTCGGCTGCGGAGGCCGGCTCGGGGTCGGGCGTGACTTCCTCGGCGGGGGTCGCCGGCGTCGTCGCCGCCGAGTCACCCAGCAACGCCCCCAGCTCGCCCGCCAGCTTGCCCGCCTGCTGGCTGCGCTCCTCCCCCAGGGGAAGCGCGAGCCAGGCGACGCCTTCGCTCAGGGCGTCGGCCCGCTCGCCGGGGAAGTACAGGGGCAGCCCCAGGATCAGCAGCGCCGGCCACGCCCAGACGGCGACCGCGAACCCGAAGCCGTGGCCGCGAAACGCCGCCACGAAGGCGAGCATGGGCAGCACCACGAGCGTCGTCCCCGCGAGCACGGCGGACTCGAGGGTCGCGCCCCGCAGCAAGGCGACACCGACCAGCGACGCCACGGCGAGGACGGGCAAGGGCAGGCCGAACAGCGCCAACCAGCGGAAGAAGCCCCCGCGGCTTCGGCGAACCGGCCGCGCCGGGCGGTGCTTCTTGGGGGGCAAGAGGGGTTTGCGGTGGGGCGTGGAGGCGCCCTCGAACTCCGCGAGGGGATCCGCCAGGGGGCCGGGATCGACGGGCGCTGTGCGGGGCGCACCGCCACGGGCGGGGCGGCCCAGCCGCGCCTTTGGTTTCGGGCCGTCCCAATCGGGCGACCAGGGATCGTCGTCGTCGTCGCTCATCGCCCCGTCACGTCCACCCCAGCAGGGCTGCCGCCCACCGAAGAGCCAGCATGCCGGCCAGGGCGTGCAACGGCCAGACCAGCCGCCTCGGCTGTCCGGCGAGGAGGGACAACGCCGACGCGCTGATCAAGCCCAGCGAGATGCCGTCGGCGATGGAGAAGCACAGGGGGATCCCGGCCACCACCGCGACGGCGGGCAGCGCATCCAGGGGTTCGTCCCAGTCGATGCGCGCCACGGACCCCGCCATGACCGCCCCGACGATCAGCAGCGCCGACGCGGTGATCGGGTGGAGGATGAGCGTGTGGGTCGCGAACGCGGGCCCGGTCGTGACGATCACGGTGTCGACGGGGACTCCGGCGCCAACCGCCTGGACCAGCGGTTGGAAGAAGAGGGCGGCGAGGAAGAGCACGCCGGTCACGACCGAGGCCAGGCCGGTGCGCGCGCCCGCTTGCACCCCCGCGGTGGACTCGATGTACGAGGTGACCGTGCTGGTGCCGAGCAGCCCGCCGGTCACCGTGCCGAATGCGTCGGCGAAGAAGGCCCGCCCACCACGGGGCAGTCGGCCGTCGCGCAGCAGGCCCGCCCGCGCCGACACGCCGACCAGGGTGCCGACCGTGTCGAACAGGTCGCTGTAGAGGAAGAGCAGCACCAGCCCCAGACGCGACGGCGTGAACAAGCCGTCGAAGGACAGGGCGAACGCGGTTGGCGCCAGGGAGGGAGGCCGGCTGACGACGCCGTCGAGGCTCGTGATGCCCAGCATCAGTGCGACCATGAACGAGGCCCCGATCCCTGCCAGGATTGCTTCGGGGCGCCGCCGCACTGTCAGCGCGCCGCCGACCAGGAGGCCGGCCCCGGCGCACACCACCGAGGCCCACCGGCCCGACAGGTCGCCGACCGTGAGCAGCGTGTTGGCGTCGGGCACCAGGAACCCGGCTTCCTTGAGCCCGATGAGCAGGATGAACAGGCCGATGCCGGCGGCGATGGCGTGCTTCAGGGAGTCGGGGACCCACGCGACGATTCGCTCCCGCAGGCCAAAGAGCCCCAGCAACAGGAACAGCACCCCCGACGTGAAGACGAGCGCCAGCGCCTCCTGCCAGGGCACGCCCATGGCCCCGCAGACGGTGAAGGCGAAGAACGCGTTCAGCCCCATCCCGGGGGCCAGCGCGATGGGGTACCGCGCCCACAACCCCATGACGAGGGTGGCGGCAGCCGAGGCGAGGCAGGTCGCCGTGAGCACCGCGCCCGGGTCCATGCCCGCGGCGCCCAGGAACGCCGGCTGGACGAACAAGATGTACGACATGGCCAAGAAGGTGGCGACGCCGCCGCCGACCTCCCGCCCGACCGTGGTGCCGGCCTCTGCCAGCCCGAAGGTGCGCTCTGCCCAACCCATGGCGCGTTGTACCGCGAGCCGCTCGACCGCGCCGCGATCCGCGGGCCACACTGCGCCCATGACCAAGCCCACCGAACGCCTCGACGCTGGCCTGCAGCCCCCCCTCGCATTCGAGGCCTCGGTCGTCGCCGTCGGCACCCACGGAGACCGCCCCGCCGTCGCCCTCGACCGCACCGGGTTCTACCCCGAGGGCGGAGGCCAACGCGGCGACCGCGGCTGGCTGGGGGCCGTCGAAGTCGTGGACACCCAGCTCAGCGACGGCGTCGTCTGGCACGTGCTGGCCGAGGACGTTTCGCTCAGCGGCGCGGTGGCCGGTCGAGTGGACCGCGGGTTCCGCGCCAACCAGGCTCGGCTGCACACGGCCCAGCACCTGGCGTCGCGCCTGCTGCACGACCGCTTCGACGCCCCCACGGAGTCGGCGCGCATGTCGCCGGACAGCTTCACCATCGACCTCAGTCGGGCGGACCTGACCGCGGAGCACCTCGCGTCCGTCGAAGACGAGCTGCTGGCCTGGGTCCTCGCCGACCACCCGGTCGAGGTGCGGCGCCCGACACCGACGGAGCTGGCAGCCCTCCCGATTCGCTCGGCGCCCAAGGTCACCGAGGACATCCGGGTGGTCGTGGTGGGCGAAGCCGTTCTCGACGCGACGCCGTGTGGGGGCTGCCACGTGAGCCGCACCGGCGAGCTGGGGGTGGTGAGGCTGGCGCACTTCGAGCGCTACAAGGGAGGCACCCGCGTCCGGTTCCGCGTCGGGCCGGGGGCGCTGCACGACGACCGCCAGCGGACCGCCGCGATGACGGAGGCGGCGACGTTGCTGAAGGCGCCCCCGCTGGAGCTGGCCACGGCCGTCGCGCGGGTGCTCGACGACCGGGCGGCGACGCGCGAGCGGCTGGCTCGGCTGCAGCAGGAGCTGATCAAGCTTCAGGGGGCGGCGCTGGGGGCGACGGCGGTGGGGGAGGATCCGCGGTCGGTGGTCGCCCGGCTGCCCGACGACGACGCGGGGTTCGCGCGCGCTCTGGCGGCGGAGATCGCCCGGGCCATCGGAGGCGTCGCGGTGGTGGCCTGCCCCGGCAAGGCCGGGCTGTTCGTGGCCGCCACGGCCCGGGAGTCGGTGGCGGACCTGGGCGCCTGGCTCCGGCCCCGGTTGCAGCCGCTGGGGTTCCGTGGAGGCGGGCGCGGCGAGACGCTGCAGGGATCGATGCCCGAGGACCGTTGGGCTGAGGTGGCCGCCGCCCTGCTGCGATGACCGGTCGTTGATACACTCGACGCCGCACGACCCCAGGAGCGAATGCCCCCCAGACTGAACACCGACGGCGCGGCAGACGGCCGCACCACCGAACGCCTCGTCCTGGTCGTGCTCGACCTGCGGCGCGGGGTCCGGCCGAAGGCGCTGCGGGGCGTGCGTCAGGCGCTGGACCAGTTGTGGCACTGGCTGATGCACGTGCCGACGGGCGGGAAGCTCTGGATGGGCGCGCTCCGGGCCACGAAGGACGGGGTGAAGCTGGCGCGGGCCGTGGGGCCGCTCGGCGATCTGCCCGAGGAGTTGCTGACCCACGCGGCCGGCGACGCCGGCGCGGACGTCGTCGAGTCGGCCCAGGACCTCGTCGAGCGGTGGGGGGCGAGCCCGGTGCGTCCGGTGTGGACCATCGTCCTGCAGCTGTCCGAGGAAGGCGTCGTCGCCGAGCGCTCCTTCGTGCACCGGGCCGGCCCCTACCTCGGCCGCGGTCTGCCGGCGGCCATCCCCGCCGAGCACCTGCGCGAGCTGTCCCGGCGCTGGCGGCGGCTCCTTCTGGAGTCGGAACGGAAGACCGGCACCCACCCGGCCATCGAGATGCCGCAGCCGTCCGTGCCCCAGCGGGTCTACGTGGGGGCGCGCAGCAGCGTGCAGGAGATCGCGACCGGCTCCCAGGGGCAGGTCCTGGACGACACATCGTTGACCGGCGAGCCCTACGAAGCCCGTGGCCCGTCCTCGCACGGGCTGTGGCCGGGCGGGAGCGACTTCGGCGGCCGGGGGGGGGCTCGACGACTCCAGCCTCGACGACTCCAGCCTCGACGACTCCAGCCTCGGCGACTCCAGCTTCGGCGACTCGGGGTCGGGAGAGTCCCGGCGGGACGGCCCCGTGCCCACGGATCTACTCCCCGACGAGGTCGAAGGGCTGCCCGACGAGGAATCGCGGGGCGACCTGTCGTTCGACGGCGAGTCCTACCGCGACGGCCCCGTGCCCACGGACCTGCTGCCCGTGGAAGTCGAACTGCCGGCCGACGACCCGTCCGAGGACGGCGACGAGTCCCTCGATCCCGACGAGGTCGCGACGGACCCGCAGATCCCGGCCGTCAACCTGGACGACTGAGGTCGCCGCTCAGTCTTCGGCTCGCTCCAGGTGGATCGACGTCGACTTGAAGCTGCCCTGGGCCGTGTACGGGCACCGTCCGGACTGCGACGTCACGGTGTTCAGGTAGCGCCCGCCGTCGACCTGCTTCTTGTCCTTGTGGAACGGCGTGTAGGTCATGGGGCCCACGAGCCGGTCGGTGGGGTGCGCCCGGTAGAGCAGGCTGCGGCCGGTCTCCGTGTTCGAGATCCGCACGAGGTCGCCCTCGGCGATGCCCCGCTCCGCCGCCAGGGTGGCCGACAGGTACAGGGGGTTCTCGTCGGGCATGAAGGCCGCAGGCGTGGCCTTGCCGGAGTTGAAGCTGTCCAGCGCGAACCGGTACCGCAGGGGGTCGTCGACGATGGCCGAGCGCCCTGAGTTGAGGATGAGCCCTTCGGGCAGCGCGAGGTCCGCGTCGGTGGGGTCGAAGAACCGGAACGCCCCGGGCTGCTGGAAGATGTCCCGGTAGGGGGCGCAGTCGGGGTCGTCGTAGTCGAGCTTGTAGCGGGTCTCGCCCACGCCGCCGTAGATGAGGTGCCCGGCCTCGACCAGCTCCTCCCAGGCAATGGGCGTCCCGTCGGCGTGGTTGGGCGCGCAGTACAGGGGGCCGGTGCGGTTGGGCGCGTCGGCCATGTAGTCGTGGACCCGCTGCCACAGGTGCCAGCGGCTGACTTCGCCGTCGTACCGGGGCAGGCCGCCGCCGTCCTCGGTGCGCTCGAACCGCTCCTTGAGGTAGCCCGACTGGGAGTGGTAGCCCAGGTCCGGGTGGATCATGCGCAGCATCGAGTCGTCGCGGATGCGTCGGCTGATCTCCGCCATCGTGTCGTAGAGCAAGGTCGCGTCGGAGCGGGTCTGCTCGGGCCGCTCCTTGCGGGGCGACGACAGGGTCAGGCGCCACTCGCCGTTCTGGTAGAGCTTCGGCGCGGCGCTGTGGGGAGGCGTGGGGATGACGAGGTGGGCGTTGGACAGCGACCACGGGTCGGGCACCGGGTCCACGGCCACGACCGTCACGCCCTCGCGCGTGAGCTTCTCGACCCACCGCTCCCGATCCATCATGTTCGCTTCGAACTGGGTGCCAAAGGCGATCACCAGCTCGCGGTCGAACTCGTGGGACGAGACGCTGTAGTCCAGCACCGGGCGGGGGTCGTCGCGCACCGCGAGCTCGTAGGAGTCGTCGGGCAGGCCCATGCGGCGCGCCGCTTCGGCGGAGCCTCCGTCGGTGACCGGGATGCGGCCGAAGAAGAAGGCGCGGCTCAGGGCCTGGACCTCGGACTCGGCGTTGATCTGCCCGGGGATGCGCAGCACGCCTCCGGCGGGGGTGCCGTCGGCTCGCAGCCCGTACTTGCCGAGCATCGCCAGGGCGTTGCCCCACAGGCAGTGGCTGACGGCGCCCTTGGTCTGGGACAGCCCGACGCTGGGGATGTTGATGGGCACGCAGTCGGCCTCGGCGAACCGGGCGGCGATGCCGCGGATGCCAGCCTCCAGCCGCGGCGCGAGGTGCGGCTCCGGGGCGATGCGCTCGGCGACGGCGGCGGCGTCCCAGCGGTCTTCCTTCGCCAGCTTGCTGAAGGCGCGCCAGGAGCTGTAGTCGGCGAACCGCTCCAGGAACTGGGGGTCCGTCGCGAGGCGGTGGTCGGCCAGGATCGTGTGGGCTACCGACAGCGCGAGGTGGGGGTCGGACCCGCTGCGGATGAGCAGGACCTTGTCTTCGCCGACCCGGTCGGCCCAGGCGCGGCCGGACTCGCTCATGAGGACGTCGACGAGGTAGCCGTCGAGGTCGTCGCGCTTCATCAACCGGTCCCAGGCGCCGGGGTGGCTGATCTTGCCATTCCAGCCGTTGAGCAGGAAGAAGCGGTCGGGCCCGTCCAGGGCGCCGTCGAAGGTGAGGAAGGGGCCTTCCTGGCCGGTCAGCATCTCGTTGTGCACGGCGCCGGCGTTGAGGCAGTGCTCGGCGTTGCCGGCGATGTTGCGCACGCCCAGCAGCCGGAAGATCTCCTGCATCGCGAAGATCGTGAAGTAGTCGATCTGCCCGCAGCCGTAGACGAGGATCTGGGTGTCGGGCTCGCGGTGGTCGAGGATCAGGTCGGCCAGGCGCCGGACGGCGTCTTCGTACGTGACCTCGCGGCGCTTGCTCGCGAACCGATCGAGGATGCTGGGCGCCACGTGCAGGGGGAAGACGGTGCCCTGGTGGCCGGTGGCGATGTCGAGCTTGCCGCAGCCGGCGGTGGGGGTCCGCTTGCCCACCTTGCCGGGCCGCCGGTCGCGGACGGAGCCGCTGTCGCCGACGCCGCAGAACCCGCAGCTCAGGACGCCATCGAGCTTCCGGCCGTGCCAGTCGGGGGGAAGGAGGTAGTCCGGGATGCCGGGCAGATCGGGCAGGAGGCCCGCGTGTTCCAGGGTCGGCAGGTGGTCGCCAGCGTCGGGGCGGGCCCGGACCGCGGGGGCGGCCTCGTCGCGGCTGCTGGAGCGCTTCTTGGCGGCGGCGGCGCTGCGGGGATCGACCGCGGTCGTCGACTGGGGCATCGGCGCCTGCACGGCGATGCCCTTCGTGCCGACCTTGCCGCGCGGCGTGGGGGCGGCGCTCTTGAGCACGGGCTTGCCCTCGACGGGGGCGGAGCGCAGCGCGCGGCTCACCGTCTGGATGGGCGCCACCTTGCGGAGGCGGCGGGCGACGCCCCGCAGAATCCCGCGCCGGCCGGGCTCCTGGCGGGCGGGCTCGGGGGTCGGGTCGCGGCGGGTCGAAGGCGAGCGAGGGCGATCCGGATCACCCGGGAACAGCGAGGGAACAGCTTCGTCGGGGCCGTCGAGCGCCAGGGTGTCCTCCAACCGGCGGGAGGATAGCCGCCCCGCAACGCGACGGCCGCTGTCGGGCGTGCCCTACGGCACAGACTGGCCGGACTCGCCGATCCGGCAGCAGCGCTGACCCGCCGCCACCTTGATGCTGCTCCCCGTTTCAGGTGGCGCGTCCGTCGTCGATCCTGGCCGTTGGGGCAGCCCGTCGGCCCTTGCCTAGCCGGAACTCGTATCTAATATGGCGAATGTAAAATACTTCGACGGCGCGCCGAGCCGATCCGACGACGAACTCGAAGCTGCGGCCGCGCTCCTCGCGGCCCTGGCCCACCCCGTTCGCCTGAAGATCGTCGAGGGGCTGCTCAGCGGCACCTGCTGCGTCGGGACGATGGTCGAGTGCCTGGATCTTCCCCAGCCGCTCGTGTCCCGACACCTGGCGGTGCTGCGAGACGCCGGCGTGTTGCTCGCCGAACCGGACGGTCGGCGGCGCAACTACCGGGTCGTCGAGCCACGGGCGGAGCGAATGCTCCGCTGCCTCTGGGCCTCCACCGGGCCCTGTTCGGACTGAGCCGCCCGCGGGCGGCCGAGGCAATGACGCCTCGAAGGGAGCACACGATGAGCAACCTGCACGCCGCCAGCACCGACACCTTCCACGCCGAGGTCCTCCAGGCGGACACCCCGGTCATCGTCGACTTCTGGGCGCCCTGGTGCGCGCCCTGCCGGGCCCAGACCCCGATCCTCGAGGAGTTCGCCGACGCCCGCGCCGACGTGAAGATCGTGAAGGTCAACGTCGACGAAGCGCCGGCCATCGCCAGCCGCTACGGCATCCGCTCCATCCCCACGATCGCGGTGTTCAAGGCGGGCGTGGAGGTGGCCCAGGGAGTGGGCGTGCACCGGGCCCCCCAGCTCGATGCGCTGCTGAGCCGGGGCTGAACCAGGAACTCGAGGCCCGGGGTGGGTGACCGCCCCGGGCTTCGCCGTGCTCAGCCGGAGACGGCTTCGACGATGTCCGCGTCGACGGCGTAGGACTCCAGGAACGCGCGCCGCTCAGCCTTCATCTTGGCGACCCAGGTGGCGTACTCGTCCAGGCGGCCCGCTTCGGCGTAGAAACGGCGGGGCTGCAGGATGTGCACGCCGACCTTCTCCACCAGGGCGGCGTTGGCCGGGTCGTCCACGTCCACGACCTCGTAGCCGAAGTCTTCGTCGCGGGTCCATGTGATCGCGCCCGAGAGCAACGCTTCGAGCATCGCGCTGCTGTGCCGGATCTTGACCTTCAGGGCCGTGCCCGCCTCGACGCCGCGGGCGTCGCCGCCGACGTACCCGGTGTTCATCAGCCACATGCCGACGTCCTCCATCGTCGCCGCGAGCTCGCGGAACCGCTGGGCTTGCAGCCCGAACGCCGACGGGAAGAAGGGCTGGGTGAAGGGCGAGCGGGTCTTGCCGCGCTCCTTGCCGGCGGCCGACGTCTTGCTCGTCTCCCCCAGCATGAAGTAGCCCGCGGCCTGGGCCGGGGACGTGAAGCGCAGGATGCCGGGCATGGCCGCGTCGTCGCCCTCGTCCCGGTTCAGGATGCCCATGGAGTGGACGGCCGGGATGTTGTGCAGGTCTGCGGCGCCGGGGATCGACGACATGGGGATGATGGAGCGGCCGTTGCCGGTCCACACCACGAAGTCCCAGCCGTCGTGAGGGATCCCGTTGTCGTCGACGACGTCGGCGATGGCGACTTCGCCCGACAGGATGCGGTCGACGTTGGTGGCGTCGGCGCCCGTGGCGACGAGGACGTCGCGGGTGCGGCGGATGTCGTCGACGGTCAGCTGGCCCTTGAAGAAGTCGAACGTGCCGTCGGCGTTGGTCCAGGCGTTCTCGAGCCAGGCCTCAGCGCTGGTCGTGCCGGCGTGGATGACGGGCTCGGCGGCCGCCGTCAGCTTCTCGATTTTCGCGAAGCAGCCGTTCTCGGTGATCGACAGCTCGCCCTTCGGCCACAAGGTGACCATGTCGTCCTGGATGGGCTCGGTGAGGTCGCCCTGCTCGCTGAACGAGGTCGTCGTCTTGCCGGTGCCCGACAGGCCCATGACGGTCACCGTCATGTGGGTGCCGTCGGGCATCGTCACGGCCTTGGCGCCGGCGTGCATGACGAGGCCGCCGCGGTCGAAGTTGAGCTGGTTGAGCATCCGCAGGACGCCCTTCTTGCTCTCGCCGAAGTAGTCGGGGCCCATGACGTAGGTCACCCAGTTGTCGAGATCAACGAGGATGCACTGGCCGCCGGGCATGTCCGCGGGCACGTGGTCGGGGGTGTAGACGAGGAGGAAGGTGGGCTCGAACGCCTTGTCCCGCAGGTCCTCAGGCTCCACGTCCTGGCGCGGGAAGGCGAGGATCTGCTGCATCCCAGCGATGTTCGCGCCCTCGGGGGTGTAGAGCCAGGTGGCGCCGACCGCCCGCTCGCCCAGGCCGGCGTAGCCGTCGACGGCGATGAGCTGGTTCTTGGCCGCGATGTACTCCGCCTGCGCGGCGATGAGCTCGTCGGCGCGAGCGCGGGAGATCGTCTTCTGGGACAGCGAACCGTCGTTGGTGCCGTCGGGGGTGATGACGTAGGTGTACTTCGCCATCCGCGCCTTGTTGCGGCTCACCTTGTCCAGGCTGCCCGATGCGGTCTCCCAGACCGACGGCGTGTGCTGGAGCGTCAACTCCCGCAGCCGCTGCTGGCTGGGGTTCTCGATGTAGTCGACGGCAAACGGACGCGGATTGATCGGCATGGCGGCGGCACTCCGGGGCGGGGGGGCGGCGGCCGCTCCCGCGGGGCGGGGGAGGGATACCCCACCGGGCGCGCGTCTGCCACCCGGATTGCACCTTTCAAATGCGCGAGAACAAGGGGCTTTTTCTGACTTGACGGCGGGCCGCCGTGACTCGCTGTGGAGTCACGCGGGGGACACGACCTCGACGCCGGCAGCGCCGGCCGCGTTCATGAGGGCCGGGCGCGCGGTCGCCAGGGGGAGGCCCTCGCGGATCGCCAGCTCCAGGTAGGCCGCGTCGCCGGCGCTCAGGTCGTGCCGGCGGGCCAGCGCCAGCGCATCGCCCAACGCGCGGGCGGGGGTTTCGCGATCGACGCCCACGGGCATCGAGTGCAACAGCCCCAGGAACCGGCTGGCTTCGGCGGCGGTCAGGCGGCCCCGCTGCTCGGCCCGAAGCAGGCCGTCGGCCAGCTCCACGCACCACAGGGTCGGCACCAACGCTCCGTGCTCGGCGACCCGACGGAGCAGGTCGTCGTCGCCACCGGTGTCCTCGAAAGCCCAGCCCAGCACGGTCTCCGCGTCAACGACGACGGTCATTCATCCTCCAGCAGCGAGGCCGGGCGGGTTCCCAGGGTCCGGCCGCGGCGGAACCGGTGGAACGCGTCGACGAGATCGTCGGGGTCCGGCCGGTCCTCGGCGTCCAGGGGGACGAGCAGCGCCACGGACTTGCCGTGGCGGGTGATCACGAACCGCTCGCCGTCGACGACGCGATCCAGCAGCTGCGCGAGGTGGGTCTTGGCCTCGTAGGCCCCGATGGAGGTCGCCATGGCCGCAGTCTACGCCGCCGCCATGACGCGGAATCGCGCAGCGCGAAGCTGGCTGCGCAGTGCGCGGTAGGCGCTGTCGTCGTCCAGGACCCAGGTGGGGTCGTAGGACTGCTTCTGCACCTGGGCGTCGGGGCGGACGCGCTCCCAGTCGAGGCCCTCGGCGATGCGTCGATGGAGCTCCTGGCGAACCGTGGGCTCGAAGGTGGCGACGGCCGAGTCGGTGCCCAGGACGGCGACGAGGCGGCGATCCCGATCCTCGAGATCCTGCAAGGCCGCCACGAGCAAGGTCGTGCCGGCGGCGAGCCGGATCTCCTGCAGAACGTCGAAGAAGGCCAGGGGGCTCCGACCCCGGAACTCCCACAGCACGGCCGCCCCGTGGTCCCAGGTGGTGGGGTCGAAGGGGTCGGCGCCGCCGTAGGCGGCGGCGCTCAGCGACGGGGCGGCGCCGGCCGGGGGCGGCTGCGTGAGTGCGTCGAAGGCGCTGAGCGGGCTGTCGACGTTGGGGTCGGTCGGGTCCTCGGCGAAGCTGCGGGCGAAGCCAGCGAGCCCGACGATGAGCACGACGCCGCCGAGCATGGTTCCGGCACGACTCGACGACACCAGGCCTTGATCCGTGAAGGTCGCGGTGAGCAGCTCGCCGGGGTCCAGGCCGTCGGACTCGAAGCCGGTCTGCTCCTGCAGGCGTCCGGCCATCAGCACCAGCGTGAGGCCGGCCAACGCCAGCAGCCCGAACCCGAAGCGGCCCCGCTTGCCCACGATCAGTCGTCCGCCAGTTGCTTGCGCGCCTGGGCCGCGAGCCCACTCAACTCGAAGCCTTCGGCCCGCGCCAGGGCTCCGATGGCCTCGCTGCTGGCGGCGAGGCGGGCCGCGGAGAACTGCACCTCGACGCTTCGCTTGAAGAACTCGGCGGGGCCGGGAATGGAAGCGAACCGCGCGGTGCCGCCGGTGGGCAGATCGTGGTTGAACCCGGCCGCGTAGCGAACGGACTCGGGGGTGTGCACGCCCAGCAGGATCACGCCGACGTGGTGCAGGTTGCGGGCGATGTCGTCGGGGTGGCCGACCTGGAGGCTGGCCTGCTCGGGCGCGAGCAGGTCGGTGAGGCGGCAGGCGCTCTCGGCGCTCTCGGTGACGAAGATGGCGCCGTGCTTGTCGAGCGCGGCTTCGGCGGTGGCGCGATCGGGCGTGGCGGCGAGCTGGGCCTCCAGGCGTTCGGCGACTTCGATCGCGAACTCGGCGTGCTGCACGATCGCCACCGGCATGGCGGACGGGTCCCGTTCGGCGACGCCGAGCAGGTCGGCGGCCACCCAGCTCGCGAGGCCGTGTCCGTCGGCGAGCACCACCAGCTCCGGTGGCCCCGAGAACCGGGGGATGCCCACGCGGCCGAGCACGAGCCGTTTTGCGGCCACGGCTTCGTGGTCGCCGCCCCCCACGATGAGGTCTACGGCGGGGACCGGATCGATCCCCAGCGCAAGGGCGCCGACGGCGGCGGCTCCCCGGAGCGCGAAGACCTCGTCCACGCCGGCGATCTGCAAGGCGGCGGCGACGGCGGGGCTTGCGGCCAGAGCGTCCGACGACACGGTGGCGACGATCTGCTCGACGCCGCAGGCGGCGGCCGGGACAGCCCCCATGAGCACTGCGGTGGCTGAGGCGACGGAGTCGCCGGCGACGAAGATGCCCACGCGCGCGAGGGGACGGACGCGCTCCACGATCAGGCCACCGCGGCCGTCTTCGTAGCGGCGCGGCGGCGGAGGGGGGCGCTCGTGGTAGCGGCGCAGGGCGTCGGCGAGGCCCTCCAGCGCAGACAGCAGCTGGGGATCCAGGCCGTCGACGAGGCGGCTGAGCTGTTCCCGGGGAATCCGCAGGGGGCCGGTGTCGCCGGCTTCGGCGCGAACCTCGGCCAAGGCGCTCGCGCCGCCCTCCTCGAGGCGCCGGATCGTCGCCAGGGCTTCGCGGGTGACGTCGGGCGGCGGGCCGGCGAAGCGGCGCAGAAGTCGGGTCAGACGCTCGGGCTCGTGGCCTGGATGCCACGGAACAATCGGGATCACGCGGGCCTCCGGCAGCGTCGGGGCAGCGTAGCAGCGGATTGCGGCGGAGCGGGGCAGGGCCGGCTCGTGGACCGGCGACTCCCCCGCGGGGTAGACCGGGGTCGTGAGATGGATCCGACGACTGGTGTTGCTCCTCGGCCTGAGCGCCGCGCTGGGCGCGTCCTGGTTCGTATGGGACCGGTCGGCGCCGGCGGGAATCCCGGAGGAGTCCCAGCGGTCGGCTCCGCTCGCCTGCGGCGAGGACTGCGCGTGGTTTCGTGTCGCGTTCACCGGCGACACGCTGATCGGCGACGCGGCGCGAAAGCGCATCAAAAAGAGCGGGTATCGGTCGGTCCTGCAGCGTGCGCGGCCCCTGCTGGCCGGTGCGGACTTCGTCCTCGTCAACGCCGAGGCGCCCCTGACGAACCTGGGGCGCCGGTGGGACCCCTCGGGCAAGGGGTGGAGCTACAACACGCGCAAGGCCGCCGCGGAGCAACTGGCCTGGCTGGGCGTCGACGCGATCGGCATCGCCAACAACCACGGCTGGGACCGAGGCGCTCTCGGCGTCGCCGACACCTTGCGGTCCGGACAGCAGGCCGGCCTGGGGGTGGTTGGCGCGGGGCTCGACGAAGCGCGCGCCTGGCGCCCGCTGATCGTGCCGACCCCCCATGGATCCATCGGCGTCGTGGCGGTGCACACGGGGCGGCTCGCCAGCCCGCCCGTCGGTGCCGGTCAGCCGGGGGTGGCGGTCTGGGACCCGGCGCGCGTCGACGGGGCGGTGGCCGCCGCGCGGGAGGCCGGCGCCGAGCACCTCGTGGCGTACGTGCACTGGGGAAGGAACTACGCCCCCATCAAAGGCCGCCAACGCCGGCTCGCCCACGCGCTGGTCGATGCCGGCTTCGACCTCATCGTCGGACACGGGGCGCACACGGTTCAGCCGGTCGGTCGGATCCGGGGGGTGCCGGTCCTGTATTCGCTCGGGAACTTCGTCTTCAACACGCCCGGGCGGTTCGGCAAGCTCAGCAAGCCGGGGTTCGGAATGGTCGCGCACGCCTGGCTCGGGGCCGACGGGTTCGCCGCCGTCGAGCTCCGGTGCCTGATGGCGGACAACCAGGTCACGAAGTACAAGGCCCGGCCCTGCACCGATGTTGAGCGTGGGCCCGGCTTCGCGGAGTTGGGCCCGGCCGTCGAGGTTCACGGGAAGGCCGCGTGGATCGGGCGGTGATGCGCGACGCGGCGACGGCGGTGCTCGGGGCAGCGCTCCTGGTCGCGGCGCTGTGGCTGTGGGTCGGTCCGGTGCTGTGGACCTCGCGGGGGGGAGGCTGGTGGGAGCCGACCCTGGCGGGGGGCGGCCTCGCGGTGCTGCTGATCGGCCTGTGGGTGGAGCGCACGGGCCGGCGACGGGGCGTCACGGTCGCGTTGCTGACCCTCGCCCTGGCGGCGTGGTTCCTGGGAAGCGGGCGCCTGATCCCGTCGGCGCTCGCGGGCGAGCGGGTGCTGCCGTGGAACCAGTTCCACTACTACCTGGGGAGCAAGTACCTCCCGGAGGTGGGCTGGTTCGGCCTGTACCGGTCCGTGCTCGCCGCCGACGACGCCTGGCTTGCCGCGGGGGGGGATCCCGACCGCGGCTACGCGGCCGCCGATCGTGCGCGCGACATGCTCACCGACCACCTCGCTCCCCGAGCCGACATCGTTGCCCGCCACGACCCGACGGCCTGGACGCCGGAGCGGTTCGCTCAACTGGGCGAGGACAGCCGCTGGCTGCAGGCCCACATGCGCCCCGACCAGGTTGGCCGCGTCATCAAGGACCTGGGCTACAACCCCGCGCCGCCGTGGACGATCCTGGGCCGGGTGGGGGGGGCGGTCCCCCTCGGCAGCCCGCTGTACGGCTTGATCTGCGCGTCCGATGCCCTCGCCCTCATCGCCGTCGCGTTGGCCCTGGGGTGGGCGTTCGGGCCCCGCCCCGCCGCCGTTGCCGTGCTGTGGCTGATGACCGTGCCCCTCAACCACGCTCGGCTGGTGGGGGCGTTCTCCAACTACGACTGGCTGGTTGCCCTGGTGGTCGGGGTGGCGGCCTGGCATCGCGGCAGGCCCGCGCTGTCGGCGGTGGGGTGGGCGTGGGCGGCGATGACGAGGGTCTTCCCGGGCGTGCTCGCCCTGCCGCTGCTGTGGGCCGCGGTGAGAGGCGATCGGGCCGCGAAGCGCTTTGCGGTTGTGTTCGTCGTCGTGTGTGGGCTGCTGTTTGTGGGGTCTCACGGCACGGGGCGAGGGCTCCAGACCTGGCCCGAGTGGGTCGAGAAGATCCAGATCCACAACGCGCACCACCCCGCCACGAGCTCGCAGCGGGTGGGCCTGGGCAAGCTGGTCCGCCACCAGCCGCGGGAGGGCGAGTTCTTCCGCTCGCCCCGCAAGACGAACGCCGCGCTGGCCGAGGCGATCCCCCGGCGGAAGGCCGCGGCCTGGCTGCTATTTGCGCCCCTGCTCTGGCTTGGTTTGCGGCGTCGAAGCGCCATCGAGCGGTCCGTCGGCTTGCTCGCCGCGGTCTGGCTTCTCACGGTGTCCAGCCGGTACTACGCCAGCGCCTGGGTCCTGCTCCTGCTGCTGCCCGCGCTGTCGCCGAAGGGGCGCGACGGGCCGGCGCGGGCGGCCCAGCTGATCGTCATGGCCCAGTCGGCCCTGTTCATGGCCCCGGGCAACTCGACGGCCGTCTACCTGGTCCTCAACTACGTGGCGTTGGTGGGGTTTGCTGCGCTTCTGGCGGCCTGGGCGTGGCAGGACCGGTCGGTGGCGCCGGCGGACCGAGGCCGTTGACGGTCCGATCGGAGTGGGTGCTGGCTGACTCGGGCTAGCCCTTTCGGTGGGGGGGCTTCGGGAAATTCCATCGACCCATTGGCACCACTCTCGTAGAAAGGCATTCGCCGGAACTCAACTTCCGAGGTGCTTGCGGACCTCGGACCCCCGGCGATGGAACTCGAAACCAACCAACGAGGTCGCCTTCATGTCTCTTCTCTCCGTCTCCCGACTGGCTGCCCCCACGGCCTTTGCGGTCGCCCTGCTCGCTGGCTGCACCACCGCCCCCGACGGCTTCGGCACGGGCGCCCTGCTCAGCACCGACTACTTCGGCGACACCGACGTCGTCGGCTTCCACTCCGAGGTCTCGAACGTCTCGTGCGCCGGCGAGCCCATCGTCCCGAACAGCTGGGCGTTCAACGTGAACCTCGCGGACAACATCTTCCCCGGCATGGTCACCCACGTGGAGACGGTGCCCGACCCCGACCCCGACTCCCGCCACCTCGGCGCCGACCTCTTCGTCTCCCTGGAGCCTGGCTGCTACGTCGTGCAGGCGACGCCGGCCGCTTCGCTGGACACGGACGACTCCGCGGTGTGGACGCCGTCGGCGGACTGCTCGACGGTCAGCAGCGACTCCATCGAGGTCGTGGACGGCTGGACGACGGAGGCGCCGGTCCTGGTGTCGCAGTGCGTGGGCGACCCCATCGGCGCGCTCGACCAGACCGTGGTGCTCAACCACCCGCCGGTCATCTCGGTGACGATCGACGAGAAGTACAACTACGAGTGTGAGACGGTCGAGGCCTGCGTGACGGTGTACGACGAGGACGACGACCCGCTCGAGATTTCGTTCTCGAAGCTGTCGGGGCCGGCGCACTTCTCGCTGGACCAGGGCACGGCCGAGGTCATCGGCTTCGAGGCGGGCCACCGCATCTGGCGCCAGTGCGCCCAGATCACGACGCGCTTCACGGCGTCCTACGAGTACGACATCACGGTCTGGGACCTCGGTCCCCAGGGCCGCTTCGAGGACGTGACGGGTCAGGACAGCCACGACTACCTGCACTTCCCGGTGCACACGAACTGGGTCGAAGAGCCCCTGTGCTTCGACGCTGGCGGCAACCTGGTGGAGGCGCCCGGCGTCGACATCACCCGCGCCCCCGGTTGCTCCTGGACCGACTCGGAGACCTACTACTGCTCGGGCAACTACGCGGTTGACCCGGTCGTCGCGTCGTACCTGTGCGACGGCAGCGACCTGATCGAAGAGGCGCTGTACCCGTCGTGTGACTGACGGCGTTGGCTCCGGCGACGGGGCCGACGAAAGCAAACGGAGCGGGGCGGTCCACAGGGCCGCCCCGTTCTGCGTTCTGGGGGCGGTAGCTCGTTGGGGCCAGAAAAGTCGGGG
>Ga0055584_100000290_pt1 | contig 47907 bp, 50 predicted proteins | sample OSDHelmetaG_FD_58716 | JGI IMG/M metagenome (GOLD analysis project Ga0055584, IMG submission 58716) | Pelagic marine sediment microbial communities from the LTER site Helgoland, North Sea, for post-phytoplankton bloom and carbon turnover... | ecosystem: Environmental > Aquatic > Marine >...
TTCACCCTCGCTGGTTTTCAAGACCAGTGCATTCAACCGCTCTGCCACCCCTCCGCGGTAGGTGGGGAATCTTACTATAATCCCTGTCACAGTCAACCAGACATTCCGCCTGTTTCGAGGCGGCGAAATCCATTGATTTTGGGCGCGTTACGCGTATCATTCTTGCAATACGCAGAGGAATTTGTACCGCTAAGCCATTGAAATCACAGCGGGCAAGCCTCATATCTAGGTAAAGCATGGCGGCCGCAGGTCGCTACATTAAATAGCATTACTTTATTCCACCATCAGTTGGAGAAAACGATGAACGAAGTTGAGTTAAATATTGGTCGAAGCCAGGAAGCGGCACTATCTGTAAACAAGGTAGTTCGCAATACCTACATGCTGCTGTCCATGACTCTGTTTTTCAGTGCAATCTGCGCGGTAGCCAGTATGGCAATGCAAGTCGGTCAAGGCACCGGCCTGCTCCTGTTAATTGGCGGCTTCATTATGACTTTCGTCGTGCGCGCCACGGCAAATTCCTCCAAGGGTCTGATCTCGGTGTTCGTGTTCGCCGGCCTCATGGGCGCGGCACTCGGGCCAACGATCTCCGTCTACATGACCGCATACGCTAACGGATCGGCCATCGTCGCTCAGGCACTAGGCGGTACGGCTTTGATCTTCCTGTCCCTGTCAGGCTATGCGCTGACCACGGGCAAGAACTTCAATTTCCTCGGCGGCTTTATCATGACAGGCATGATCGTCGCGCTCGTCGCGATCATCGCGAACATCTTCTTGCAGATCCCTGCGCTTAGCCTGGCCATATCTGCTGCAGTGATCATGCTGATGTCTGGCTTCATCCTGTTCGACACCAGCCGCATCATCAATGGCGGCGAGCGTAACTACATCATGGCGACGATATCGCTCTATCTGAGCATCTTTAATATCTTCGTACACCTTCTGCACCTACTCGGCGCGTTGACTGGCAGAGAATAAGCCAGCCTCGACAAGGCCTTAAACTAAACCCCAGCTTGTCTGGGGTTTTTTATTGTCAGTATTAGCCATCACTGCGAGCGTGGATTAAACTCGAACCGTGAAATTTTCATTAGTTATCTATGCCGCACCCTACTCGTCTGAGGCGGCCTCCTCCGCCCTGCGTTTCGCCCAGTCAGTGATTGAACAGGGCCACGAGGTCTACCGTCTGTTCTTCTTCGGTGACGGAGTCCACAACGCCTCGCAACTTACCGTAGTCGCACAGGACGAAACCAACGTCCAGCAGCAGTGGGACAAACTGATACAGCGCTATGAGATCGACTCGGTTATCTGTGTGAGCTCTGCGCTGAGGCGCGGCATTCTCAATGCGGCGGAAGCGGATCGGCATCGGCTCGGTACGGCCAGCGCCTTTGCAAGCTCGGAGATCGCGGGTCTCGGTCAGCTAGTCGATGCGGCGATGCATTCAGACCGCGTTGTCAGTTTCGGATAGCGACCATGACGGAAAAAACCAACGAGAAGCAAGCCAATCTGACCCGCATCACTTTCATAAGTCGGTCGGCGCCCTATGGCCAGAACCGCGCCAGTCTCTGCCTTGATATGGCGCTCGCCGCAGCTGTCTTCGAACAGGAAGTGAGCTATGTATTTATGGGTGATGGCGTTTATCAACTGTTAAAGGGACAGGATGGCTCAGCCATAGGTAGCAAGACGCTAGGTAATGCACTGGAGACACTCGCACTCTATGGCATCGAGAATGTCTATGCCGATGCAAGCTGTTTAGAGGAGCGCGGTTTGCAGGAAGAAGATCTGCTCCCCGGCCTTCAGTGCGTCGACGGCGAGGCCCTATCCAAGCTGTTAGAAACATCGGATACGGTGTTCAACCTATGAGTATTCTGCATACCATAAGCAAGAGCCAGGACTCCAAGCTCCTGCAGAACTGTCTCAGCGTCATTGGCGAAGACGATGCCATACTCTTTATAGAGGATGGCACCTACCACTGCTCTGTCGCCTCCAGCCTTTCCTCTATCGCGAACGGGATCAAGCTCTATGGACTCCGTGAGGACATGATTGCGAGGGCGATTCTGGCACACTCGGACGACCGCGTGGACACCGTCGACAGCGCCCGCTTCGTCCAGCTCTGCTGCGACTATGACAAAGTAGTCAGCTGGTTCTAGGATGAGCGACTCATCTCTCAGAATCGGTGGGCGCGAGATTCCTGTCGACGAGGAAGGCTACCTCTGCAATCTTTCTGACTGGGATGAGCAGGTGGCAACGGCGCTCGCCCTCGAGGTAGACATCACCCTCGGGCCCGATCACTGGGAGGTGATTAATCTGCTGCGTGTGTTCTACAATCGTCATCAGATGTCACCGGCTAATCGGGCGCTGGTCAATCTGGTCAAGCGGGATCTCGGAAAGGATAAAGGCCGGAGCATCCACCTAATGAAGCTGTTCAGGGGCTCACCTGCCAAATTGGCCAGCAAGATCGCCGGCCTACCAAAGCCTGAGAACTGTCTCTAGTCCTGTTTAAACCAGGACAGGGATTTCTGTAGCTTGACCACCTCACCGATGATGATAATAGTCGGCGCCTGTATTTCCTGCTCCACGGCCAGGTCTGAGATGGCCTCGATAGTGGAGACCAGCACCCGCTGCGTCTGCCGCGTACCCTGCTGCACTATCGCTGCCGGTGTGGTCGCCGCCATGCCGTGGGCCAGCAGCTCTTTAGTGATATCGGGCAGGCCTGAAAGCCCCATATAGAACACCAGAGTCTGTTGCTCCTTAACCAGAATCTCCCACTCCAGTGGCACACTGCCATCCTTCGTGTGTCCGGTAAGGAAACGCACCGACTGTGAATAGTCCCTATGGGTGAGTGGAATGCCTGCATAGCTGGCACACCCCGAGGCGGCGGTTATGCCTGGCACAATCTGAAACGCTATACCCGCCTCGGTTAGTGATTCGAGTTCCTCACCACCGCGCCCGAAGATAAAAGGATCTCCGCCCTTCAGTCGCAATACCTTCTTACCGTCCTGCGCCAGTCGCACTAACATCTCATTTATGGTTTCCTGTGGCACGCTGTGATTGGCGGCCTGCTTGCCGACATAGATCTTCTCGGCATCCGGTCTCAGCTTCAGCAAGATCTCGGGCGAAACCAGGCGATCGTAGAGCACGACGTCCGCCTTGTGCATCAATCTGAGCGCCCGCAGAGTTAGCAGATCTGGGTCACCCGGGCCAGCGCCCACGAGGTAGACCTCGCCGGCTCCGTCCCTATCCTGAGGGGAGTTCAGGTATTCGTTCAATGCTGCCTCGGCCTTCGCATCCTGACCGTTGTAAACCAGCTCAGGAATCTCACTGTCGAGGATAGCCTCCCAGAAACGTAGTCGTGCCGAGAAGTCGGCTATCTCTTCCTTTACCCTGCCACGATAGGAACCGAGCAACTTGGCCAAGCTGTCGATGCGCGCAGGGATCATCGTCTCGTTCAATTCTTTCAGCTTGCGGGTTAGAACGGGCGAGGTGCCACCGCTGGAAATAGCTACCACGATGGGCGAGCGATCTACGATGGAAGGCATAATAAAACTGCAGAGGCTTGGCTGGTCCACAACATTGACTGGTATGCCCGCGCTCTTCGCGACGACACTCACGCGCTCGTTGAGTACCGCATCGTTGGTGGCTGCAATCACTAGCGTCGCACCATCGAGATCGTCGTCCTCGAAATCCTTTGCCGCTACGGTGCCACCGTTCTCGCTACACAGCTGCTGCAGAGACTCGGACACGGTAGTTGCCACGACATGCAGTGAGGCACCAGCCCGGACCAGCAAGGAGGCCTTGCGCCGAGCTATCTCTCCGCCACCCACGATGACGCACCTGCGACCGCGGATGTCGAGAAATAGCGGCAGCAGTTCCATTAGACGAGGGTCTCGATACCATTCATATAGGAATGCAGCGCCTTCGGAATCGCGATGCTGCCATCGGCCTGCTGGCCATTCTCGATTATCGCTACGAGGGTTCTGCCAACGGCCAGTCCCGAGCCGTTTATCGTGTGCAGTAGCTCCGGCTTCTTGGTTTCGGGATTGCGCCAGCGCGCCTGCATGCGCCGCGCCTGGAAATCGCTGAAGTTACTGCAGGACGAGATTTCTCTGTAGCAGTCTTGAGACGGCAGCCAGACCTCAAGGTCATAGGTCTTCGCCGACGCGAAGCTGGTATCGCCTCCGCATAGAACCACCTTCCTATAGGGAAGTTCTAACAGCTGCAATATGGTTTCTGCATTGCTCGTCAATTCTTCCAGCGCCGCCTCGGAGTCCTGTGGTCGTACCGCCTGCACCAGCTCTACCTTCTCGAATTGATGCTGGCGAATCATGCCCTTGGTGTCTTTGCCGTAACTACCCGCTTCCGATCTGAAACAGGGTGTGTGGCAGGCAAATTTCAGCGGCAAGGAGTTGGCGTCGACGATGCTATCCCGAACCAGGTTAGTCACGGGGACCTCGGCCGTCGGAATCAAATAATATTCCTGCTCTCCACGCAGCTTGAACAGGTCCTCTTCAAATTTCGGAAGTTGCCCGGTGCCCTGCAGTGAATCGGCATTCACCAGATAGGGAACGTTTACCTCTGTGTAGCCGTGCTGCCTTGTATGGGTGTCGAGCATAAACTGGATGAGTGCGCGGTGCAGCTGTGCAGTTCGTCCCATCATCACGGCAAAACGAGAGCCGGTGATCTTGCTCGCGGTCTCGAAGTCCAGGCCCTGCTCCAGCGCCTCGCCGAGCTCGGCATGGTCTTTCACCTCGAAGTCGAAGCGCTTTGGCGTACCCCAGGTAGAGACTTCCTGATTGTCGGTCTCGTCATTGCCCTCGGGTACCGTATCCGCGGGAATATTGGGAACCGTCAGCAGGTAGTCGTTTAATTCCTTCTGCAACAGGCTAAGCTGATCTTTCTTGGTCTCAAGCTCTGCCTTGAGGCCTTCCATGGATTGCAGTATCTCCGATACATCCTCGCCGGCGGCCTTCGCCTTCCCTATCGACTTCGAGCGCTGATTGCGTTCGTTCTGCAGCGCCTCGGTCTCGGTCTGCAGGCTCTTGCGCTGGCTCTCCAGCTCAGCGAGGCGCGTGACGTCCAATTCGAATTTCTTCTTCTTGAGTGCCAGCGCTATCTGGGCTGCATCACTGCGGATAATCTTGGGGTCTAACATGGTTCTGTTCCTGAATTTAGGCCGATCAGAGCATAATTCTCGTGAGCTGCAGGCCTGCAAATGCGGCGAGCAGGCAGACTACGACGCTGCTGACGAGGTAAAAAAGAGCGGTATTGTAGTGGCCCTGCTCGAATAACAACAGTGCGTCGAGGGAGAAAGTGGAGAATGTAGTCATCGCGCCAAGAAAGCCCACGACCAGAAAGGGGCGCCAGGCTTCGCCTAGCTGCGTCTTCTCTACCATGACGACGAATACCACGCCGATCAGGAACGAGCCCAATAGATTTACCGTGAAGGTCCCCAGAGGAAACGCCCCAGAATTGAACTTCTGCACCGCCGTATGCAGCCAGAAACGCGCAACCGCCCCGAGTGCTCCGCCCAGTGCAATTACCGCATAGGTCTGCATCAGCGCGCCATCCTGCTACGCCTGGCGGTGAACTTACTGGCTGTAATCATTCGTGATGATCTCGATGTTTTGCGGCGGCTCGAATTCGAATTGTTCGTCCGCTATAGCCTGATTACGCACGACGCCATCGAACTGCCACACCGTTTGCTGCCCATTCTTGCTGCGCAGATAGATTGACTCCAGCTCGTCGTTCATAAAGTTGATCGAAATTCGCTCGTAGACGTTATCCACCTCGCGCGGCGTCAATTCGAACTCCTGGTGTTCGCTGTCCTGCTGCGTGAGACCTTCGATGGTGTAGTCCCTTGATAACGACTCGATATTGCCGCTCAGTAACTGGGCCGCCAGTTCCGATCGGCTGCTGTCCCAGTCTTCGATGACAACCTGTTCCAGGTCTGGCTGATAGTTCCACAGCGTGCTGCCATCGGTTACGATCAACTCGGGGAAAGGTGCGAGCGTCTCCCAATAGAACCCGTCCGGCTTCTTCAGCCGCATCAGTATTTCACTCTCTTCGAGGACGCCCCCGTCGGATTCCACGATCAGCTGAATGACATCGGCCGATAGCGTCTCGATACCATTCAGCAGGCTGTCCAGACGGCTCAGGGCCTCGGTGCCGACAGCGGGCTGAGCAGCGAGATTGCTCATGCCAACAAGCGCGAGAGTCCATAGCAGTGCGATCTGTCTTAACAGTCTAGTCATAGTCTCAACATGGATACTCGGTTAGGGATTAGTCGCGCGGCGGTGGAGGCGCAATAACTTCACGGGAGCCGTTGCTACCCATTTCCGATACAACGCCCGCGATCTCCATCGATTCTATCATCCTCGCGGCTCGGTTGTAGCCAATACGCAGCTTTCGCTGCACCGCCGAGATAGAGGCCTTGCGTGACTCGGTGACGAAGCGAACCGCCTCGTCGTAGAGCGCATCGTCTTCCTCGTCTTCGCCTGCACCGGAATTGTTCATCGCGCCCATGTCCAGATCGTCCACGCTCTGGGTGATGGACTCTATGTAGACCGGCTCGCCACGTTGCTTCCAGTCTGCCACGACGCGATGGACTTCCTCGTCGCTGACGAAGGCGCCGTGTACGCGGGTCGGGATGCCGCCGCCGGGAGGCAGGAACAGCATATCGCCGTGGCCCAAGAGTTGCTCGGCACCGCCCTCACCCAGGATCGTTCTTGAGTCGACCTTCGACTGCACCATGAAGGATAGGCGTGTGGGCACGTTGGCCTTAATGAGGCCGGTCAAAACATCGACCGAGGGCCGCTGCGTCGCGAGGATGAGATGTATGCCAGCCGCCCTCGCCTTCTGGGCAATGCGAGCGATGAGCTCCTCGACCTTCTTGCCCACCACCATCATCATATCGGCGAGCTCGTCGACTATCACCACGACACAGGGCAAGGATTCCAGCTCTGGCGCCGACTGCTCTTCCTCGAGCAGCATCGGGTCGGGCTTCCAGGTAGGATCCATAATCGGCTTGCCCGCCTTCTTCGCATCGGTGACCTTCTTATTGAATCCGGCGAGGTTCCTCACACCGAGTGCCGACATCAACTTGTAGCGCCGCTCCATCTCGGCGACACACCAGCGCAGGCCGTTTGCCGCGTCTTTCATATCGGTTATTACCGGGGTCAGCAAATGAGGTATGCCATCGTAGACCGAAAGCTCCAGCATCTTGGGATCGATCATGATCAATCGCACCTGTTCCGGCGTCGACTTAAACAGCAGGCTAAGAATCATCGCGTTGATACCGACAGACTTACCCGAGCCCGTCGTACCCGCGACCAGCAGGTGGGGCATCTTGGCCAGGTCCACAATCACCGGCTTGCCGACGATGTCGTGACCCAGGGCCATGCTCAGTGGTGAGGAGGCCTTATCAAACTCGGGCGACGACAGCACCTGACTGAGCTGTATGATCTCTCGCACCTCGTTCGGAATCTCGATGCCGATAACCGTCTTGCCTGGTATGACTTCTACGACGCGCACCGAGATCACGGCCAGCGAACGAGCGAGGTCTTTCGCCAGATTACTGATGCGGCTTACCTTGATACCCGGTGCCGGCTGTACCTCGAAGCGGGTAATCACAGGCCCGGGGTTGACCGCGGTTACCTCGATCTCAATGCCGAAGTCTTTCAGCTTCAGCTCTAACAGCTTCGACATGGCCTCCAGCGATTCCTTGGAGAAGCCTGATTCATTCGTCTCCTGCCAGGCGTCGAGCAAGCCAATCGCGGGGAGTTCCTTTACCGAGGAAGAGGCGAACAGGGTGCCCTGCTTCTCTTTCTCCACGCGCACGCTCTTCACGGGCTGTTTCGGTGCGGGTGGCTTGATCTTCGGTGGCACCCGTTTGGCTTCTTTCTCGATATGGATATCCAGGACCTTCTTGCGGCTCTCCAGTCGCTCCTTCGTAGCGCGCTCCTGCCTGCGCGTCTCGCGCCACTTCTGCAGCTTGCTTGCGCTGGCGGTGAACAGGTTCATGGTCATGGAACCCAAGGTGTCTATCACGGCAAGCCAGGAAATCGTGACCGTGATGGTAAGGCCAAACAGAAAAAAGGCGAGCAGCAACAGGGTGCTACCCAGCGTTGCCAGTACCGGAATGCAGAGGTCGGCAACCAGAGAGCCGATCACCCCGCCGGCCGAGGGTAGTTCTTCGCCTATGTGAAAATGCAGCGTGGCGAGACCGCAGGCAGAGATGACCAGCAGCACGAAGCCGAGAGTCTTCAGGCCAAAAAGTGCCCAGGAAAACTCGGATTCCAGCGCCGATTCGCGGAAAGAGGTGTAAACCTTGTAGACCAGCAGTGCCGGAAAGGCGAAAGCGAGATAACCCAGCAGATACCAGAAGATATCGGCGAGCCACGCGCCATAGACGCCGACGGCATTGCGAACCTCTTCTCCCGTACCGGTGGTGGTATAGCCCGGGTCGCTGGGTGAGTAGCTCACCAGGGCAATCAGCAGGAAAAGCGCCAGCAGCGAATACGCGATCAGGGTCCCCTCTCGCACAAGGCGCTGCATGAGCGTACTGATTTCCGGATCTTGCCCGCTATTTTTCATAGTTGCATTTTTCAATTTATTCAGCGACCTACGCGTAGTTTATATCATCGTTTCGAGAATAATGAGAAGCGATTGGCAGCCTGTCACTTTTCTTTGGGCCGAGTGCAGCCGCAAAGTCTAAACCCTCAATAGTTTAACGGTTCCTGAGGCTCAAAATTGAGTAGAATATGACCCGCAGGGCTTTAAATTTGGCACTTTGCCATCACATACCAAAGCTACCGCAGCACACATAAACAAGCGCTGAACAGCGAGTACATCGCAGCTAGCCACAGATAAATGCAGGAAGCATTCCTATGACAGAGACTCAACACCACCGTCTGATAATCTTGGGCTCGGGCCCCGCGGGCTATACGGCTGCCGTCTACGCCGCGCGCGCCAACCTTGACCCAGTAGTGATTACCGGCATGGTTGCCGGCGGTCAGTTAACCACCACGACAGACGTGGACAACTGGCCGGGTGACGTTGAGGGCCTGCAGGGCCCTGCCCTGATGGAGCGCATGAAGGAGCACGCCGAGCGCTTCGACACCCAGGTCATCTTCGACCACATCAGCGCCGTAGACCTGAGCCAGCGCCCTTTCCGCCTGACTGGAGACAGCGCCACATTTACCTGCGACGCGCTCATTATCGCGACGGGCGCCTCCGCGCAGTATCTGGGCCTCGATTCGGAGACGGCCTTCATGGGCAAGGGAGTTAGTGCCTGCGCTACCTGCGACGGTTTCTTCTACCGCAACAAGCCAGTGGCGGTAATCGGTGGCGGCAACACCGCCGTCGAAGAGGCCCTCTATCTCGCGAATATCTGCTCACACGTCACCCTGGTGCACAGACGAGACGCACTGCGCGCGGAGAAGATCTTGCAGAAGAAGCTCTTCGACAAGGTAGAGGAAGGCAAGGTCACCCTACGCTGGGACCACACCCTCGACGAAGTGCTAGGCGACGATATGGGCGTTACCGGCATGGCGATCAAGCATACAACTACCGGCGAGGTCGACAAGCTCGATGTCGATGGCGTGTTCATCGCAATCGGTCACATCCCCAACTCCGACATCTTCACCGGCCAGCTCGAGATGAAAAACGGCTATGTAACGGTCAACACCGGCATCTCGGGCAATGCAACGGGCACCAGCGTGCCGGGCGTGTTCGCTGCGGGCGATATCGCGGATCAGATCTACCGCCAGGCTGTCACCAGCGCCGGTTTCGGCTGTATGGCAGCGCTAGACGCCGAGAAGTTCCTCGATGCCTAGCAGCCGAGCAATAGCCTAGCCGAATGCAACTGCCCTGGTTAGATTCTCCCGAATCACGATTTCCCGCCATTAGCGAGGCGCTGGTGGAGCCGAACGGCCTGCTAGCGGCGGGAGGCGATCTCAGCGCAGAGCGATTGCTCGAGGCCTATCGCAGCGGCATCTTTCCCTGGTTTGAAGAAGGGCAGCCGATACTCTGGTGGTCGCCGGACCCACGCATGGTGCTCTTTCCCGACGCCCTCTATATCAGCCGCAGCCTGCAGAAAGCACTCGGCAAGTCGGACTATAGCGTCACCATGGATAGCGCCTTCGGTCAGGTCATCGCCTGCTGTGCACAGCCGCGCGATGATTCCCACGGCACCTGGATCACGGCGGATATGCAGCGCGCCTATACCGATCTGTTTGACCGGGGCTTCGCACATTCAGTCGAGGTCTGGCGCGACAGCGAGCTAGTGGGCGGCCTCTACGGAGTGGCTCTGGGTCGGGTATTCTTCGGCGAATCGATGTTCAGCTTCGAGAGCAATACCTCGAAAATCGCCCTCGTGAATCTTGTAAAGCAGCTGCAGCAGTGGAACTATGAACTGATCGACTGTCAGGTCAGCAGCGAGCACCTCGAGTCTTTGGGTGCGGCCGAGATCAGCCGCGAGCAGTTTAGCGAACAGCTCGACGAGCTGCTCCCGGCGACTGGCCAGGCAGGCCCGTGGACACTTAGCACTAACGCAGCAACGGCATAAGCAGGCAGCGCATGAATTCGAAATCGAAGATTAACGAAACGATTCGGCTCTTTCGAACCGCGCCGCATCCCTGTAGCTACAAAGAAAACGAGACCGCCGCGACGGTGTTTGTCGACCCCGAACTCCGCATCGACAAACACCTCAATAGCCGACTCAGCGAACTGGGCTATCGCCGCAGCGGTGCCCATCTTTATCGGCCCGATTGCGAGCACTGCCGTGCCTGCATCTCCTGCCGGCTTCCCGTGGCCGAATTCCGTCGGAGCAAGCGTTTTCAACGTATCTGGAATAAGAACGCGGACCTCGAGGTGCGCGAGAGTCTGGAGCTCGATCAGCAGGAGGCCTTTCCTCTCTACCAATCCTATATCGATAGACGGCACAGCGATGGCGATATGTATCCCGCGACCGCGGAACAGTTCGACGCATTCATCTGCAGCAGGTCGGGCGGCAGCCACTATTACAGCTTTTATCTGGAAGAGAAGCTATTGGCGGTGGCAGTAAGCGATGAATTGGACTGCGGACTCTCCGCCGTGTACACCTTCTTCGACCCCGATCAGCAAAAACGCTCACTCGGTAACTATGCAATCCTCTGGCAGATCGAGAAGGCCAGGAATGAAAATCTGGACCATCTCTACCTCGGTTACTGGATAAAAGACTGCGCGAAAATGCAGTACAAGAGCGAATTCAGGCCGCTTGAGATGCTGATCGAGGGCAAATGGGTGCTGGTGAAATAACGGCAGCGCGGCACAGGGCCGAAAACCCCCGCTTTGCTTATCTGGCGAAAATCCGGCACAATGCGGCCGCTAATTAATACATTGAGGCTAGCTAATGGCGAAAGAAGACCAGATTGAGATGGAAGGCGAGGTAGTTGATACCCTTCCTAACACCATGTTTAGAGTGAAACTGGAGAACGGCCACATCGTAACGGCTCATATATCCGGAAAGATGCGCAAGAACTACATCCGAATCCTTACCGGAGACCAGGTGCGCGTCGAATTGACTCCCTACGATCTTAGCAAGGGTCGCATTACCTACCGCGCACGCTAGTTCTTAGCCTTCGTTAGCTCCTTCTTCTCCTGCGGCTTTCTTTCGTTAATCGTCAGCACCAGTTCATCGTCCTTGCAGCTGACATGAACTTCGCCGCCATTCGAGGAGAGCTTACCGAACAATATGTCCTCGGCGAGTTCCTTCTTCAGCTTCTCCTGAATTAGGCGCGCCATCGGCCTCGCGCCCATAGATTCGCTGTAGCCATGTTTCACGAACCACTCTACGGCACTATCGTCCACGTCGAGCAGTACCTTCTTCTCATCGAGTTGCACCTGAAGTTCGACGAGGAACTTATCGACAACAGTTCGAATTGTTTCCTTGGTGAGCGCTCCAAATTGAATGATGGCGTCCAGACGGTTGCGGAACTCGGGAGTGAACGCCTTCTTCAGAATCTCCATACCATCGCTGCTATGGTCTTGTTCGGTAAAGCCTATCGATGATCGCGCCATCTCTTGCGCGCCGGCATTGGTCGTCATGACAAGAATGACGTTCCTGAAGTCTGCGTGTCGCCCATTATTATCTGTTAGGGTTCCATGGTCCATCACCTGCAACAGCAAGTTGAATACATCTGGGTGCGCCTTCTCGATCTCATCGAGCAGCAGAACGCAGTGAGGATTCTTGCTAACCGCTTCGGTTAACAGACCGCCCTGATCGAAACCGACATAGCCGGGAGGCGCGCCGATAAGACGCGATACCGTGTGCCGCTCCATGTATTCCGACATATCAAAGCGTAGTAATTCTATCCCCATTATCTTGGCGAGCTGTCGACTAACCTCGGTCTTACCGACACCGGTAGGACCCGAGAACAGGAACGAGCCGATCGGCTTCTCGCCATCGCTGAGGCCTGCGCGGGAAAGCTTTATCGCCGTCGTGAGAGAATCGATTGCCTTGTCTTGTCCGAACACAACCATCTTCAGGTTCGGCTGTATATTCTTCAGGGCGTCGACATCGGAGTTCGATACATGCTTGGGTGGAATCCGCGCAATCGTCGCTACGACCCGTTCCATGTCGGTTACCTGAATTAGCTTCTTCCTTTTGCTGGTAGGCTGCAGGCGCTGATAGGCACCCGCCTCGTCAATGACATCGATTGCCTTGTCCGGCATGAAGCGATCATTGATATAGCGACCCGCGAGTTCAGATGCCGCCTTTAGGGCCTTGTCGCTGTAACGCAGGTCGTGATGCGCTTCGAAACGGGACTTAAGTCCCTTCAGGATGCGATAGGTAGTATCCACGTCGGGCTCTTCCACATCGATCTTCTGAAAGCGGCGAGACAGCGCTCGATCCTTCTCGAAGATGCCTCGGTATTCCTGATAAGTCGTAGAGCCGATGCAGCGCAGATGGCTCGAGGTGAGAACAGGTTTTAGCAGATTGGAGGCATCCATGACGCCGCCGGAAGCCGCACCTGCACCGATGATGGTGTGTATCTCGTCGATAAAGAGAATCGCGTGGCTGTCCTTCTTTAGCTCGGCTAACAGGGCCTTGAAGCGCTTCTCGAAATCGCCACGGTATTTGGTGCCGGCCAGCAGCGCGCCGAGGTCCAGCGAGTAGATGACGCTTTCCGACAGCACTTCGGGTACATCGCCTTCGACGATTAACTTGGCTAGACCCTCGGCAACGGCCGTCTTGCCGACTCCCGATTCTCCGACAAGCAGGGGGTTGTTCTTGCGGCGGCGCGAAAGCACCTGAATCACGCGCGTGACTTCTTCCTCGCGCCCGATAAGTGGATCTATTCGGCCCTGCTCCGCCTCAAAATTTAGATTCGTCGCAAAACTTTCCAGGGGGCTGCTGCCGCTGTCGGGCGCGCCCTCTTCCTCGAGATGTTCTGAAGCGGCATCGCCGTCGCCGCTGTGACCGGGAATCTTGGAGATGCCATGGGTTATGTAATTGACGACATCGATTCGCGCGATATCTTGTTGGCGCAGGAAATACACCGCCTGACTTTCTTGTTCGCTGAAGATAGCGACCAGAACATTGGCACCGGTCACCTCGCGCTTGCCGGAAGACTGCACATGAAAGACGGCGCGTTGCAGCACGCGTTGGAAACCGAGCGTGGGCTGCGTCTCGCGGTTCTCTTCCGTTTCGGGTATCAATGGCGTCGTGGCATCGACGAAGTCCACGAGTTCGCCGCGCAATCTGCCGAGATCGCAATCGCAGGCTAGTAACACGCTAGCCGCTACCTCGTTGTCGAGCAGCGCCAGTAACAAATGTTCTACCGTCATGAACTCGTGGCGTTTCTTGCGCGCGCCGCGAAAGGCTTCGCTGAGTGTAGTTTCTAAATCTTTGCTTAGCATAATGGCCCTTTGGCTAATTCTTGATAAAGGCCGGCGCTGAACGCCAGCAAGCTTTCCGTTCTGAAGTCTGTATTCGAAAAATACACGTCTATCGGTCTACCTCTACTGAGCACAGAAGCGGTTGTTCGCACTCTCGCGCATAGTCGTTAACCTGCGCCGCCTTGGTCTCCGCTACGTCTTTGCCGAATACGCCGCATACGCCCTTGCCTTCGGTATGCACCTTCAACATGATCTGGGTGGCCTTCTCGACGTTCATCGCGAAGAACGAGCATAGCACCTCAACGACGAAGTCCATTGGGGTGTAGTCGTCATTGATGAGAACCACTTTGTAAAGCGGTGGCTGCTGTAATTTGGGTTTTTCGGTTATGGCGGCATAGCCAGCATCGTGACCAATGCGATCGTCGTCGCCCTCCCCCGAATTACTCTGCTCCTGCAATCGCTTCGACATCTGTAGCGCCATCATTGCTGGGTATTTCTTGCTCATAGTGTCTGTGTACTTTCAATCTCGTGGTGGGTAATCCTGCCCTCGAACGCGGGACGGTCAGCGGCGCTAACGGCCTTTACTCGCCGAATTGTGGGGCCCCAATAAGCCTCTAGTATACAGTTAAATTGGGCTTTCTCCTCCATTTTCAAGTCCCATAACCGGGGCTTCAGGCGCCGAATCCAGGGGCTGGCTTTGACATTGAGGAATCATTGGTGTATAGCATTTAGTGAGGCTATAAGCCTTGAAGTGAAAAATAAAAAATAAGAAGAAGTACGGAGTTCTCTCATGAGTACCGGGCAAGTTAAGTGGTTCAATAATGCAAAGGGATTTGGATTCATCCTACCCGATGAAGGAGGCGATGATTTATTCGCACACTACTCCGCCATCGGCATGGAAGGCTATAAGACTTTGAAGGCTGGACAACTGGTGTCGTTTGATACCATTGAAGGCCCCAAGGGATTACACGCAGCCAATATTCAAACAGTCGACGATGGCGCAGCACCCAACGGGGCGCAAGCAGCATCTGGGCAAGACACCGATTCCGCAGCGGCTCCCCCCGAGCCAGTGGATGACAGTGCGAAGGATGAGGAGTTGGAATCCTAACGCCCCCTGCCCGCTATCGCGGCAACACGGCCTAGGATTCTCAGCAAATAAAACCGACTCGGCGGTGCCTGTCTTGGCGCCGCCGCCAGTCCCTGTCAATACGAGTTTAGTCGGCGGGTTGTCTGCGCGCGGCTTCAGCCTTTCTGGGACCGACCGATACAAGCTCCATGCCCCGCATACTCCTGTTTAATAAACCCTTCGGAGTCCTCAGCCAGTTCACGGCCGAAGCGCAGCAGCGCACTCTCGCCGAGTTCATCGAGCACAAAGGCTTCTACGCGGCCGGCCGCCTGGATAAAGACTCCGAAGGCCTGCTGATTCTTACGGATGACGGCAAGCTGCAGCAAAAAATCAGCAACCCGAAATACGGCAAGTTCAAGACTTATCTGGCACAGGTAGATGGTGAGATCGGGGACGAAGCGATAGCGGCGCTGCGCACCGGCATAGAATTGAAAGATGGCCCAACGCTACCGGCGAAGGCGAGGCGCATAGCCGCGCCGGATATCTGGCAGCGCGACCCCCCGATACGCGTACGCAAACAAATCCCAACAAGCTGGCTGGAACTGGCAATCTCTGAGGGCCGGAATCGACAGGTGCGACGGATGACGGCGGCGGTTGGTTATCCAACGCTGCGCCTGGTAAGAATACAGATCGATCAGTGGCAGTTAGGGGATTTACGGCCGGGTGAATCGAGGCTTATCGACTTGTAGGCGTCTGCCAGCGTTCGATCGCCGCCTGATCGGAGTCGCGGGACTCGACCCAACTACTGCTGCTTGCAGTCTTCTGCTTCTTCCAGAACGGTGCCTCGCTCTTTAGATAGTCCATCATGAATTGCGCGGACTCGAACGCGGCATGGCGATGCGCGCTCGCCGTTGCAACCAGCACAATCTGATCGTTGCTACTGAGCTCGCCGACGCGGTGGATGATGCGCGTGGCCAGCAAGGGCCATTTGTCTTGCGCCTGCTGTTCAATCTGTTCGAGGCATTTTTCCGTCATGCCGGGATAGTGCTCCAGAAACAACGACTGCACCGCCTCGGCCCCGTCACCGGATTCTGTCTGCGCATACATCTCACGCACTAAGCCCGTAAACGTGACGATCGCGCCCGCATCGCCCGCGCGGCTGCGAATAGCGGCGTATTCTTCGGCGAGGGAGAAATCTGCTTTCTGGACGCTTATCATCTGCAGGCTAGCCCCCGGTCATAGGCGGGAAGAAGGCGACCTCGTCACCTGCTGTTAGCGAATGGTCCCTATCCACCACGGTTTGATTTACCGCCACCAACACCTTATTGCCCTCGGTGAAGACATCGGCGAAATGGGCGTTCTCACTCAGCAGGTGATCGATCAGGCCCTGCACGGAATCCACGCCAGCCGGCAGCTCCAATTCTTCATGCTCCCGCGCTAGCGCCTCGCGAATACTGGCAAAATACTGAATGCTTATCATACTGAACTACTCATAAGGACCTACTCATTTTGATCTACCTATTTTAGACCTATGCCGACCCCGAACGCTGGTAATGGCCGCTCTTGCCGCCCTGCTTCTCTTGCAGGCAGATGCCCTCGATGACCATGTCCTTATCCACGGCCTTGCACATATCGTAGATCGTCAATGCCGCAACTGAGGCCGCGGTCAGCGCCTCCATCTCGACGCCGGTCTGCCCATTGACCTTGCAGGTGGCGCTAATCGCAACACTGCTGCCGGGTTCATCCAGGCTAAGCGACACATCGACCGAGGTGAGCATCAAGGGGTGACACAGCGGTATCAGCTGGGAACAACTCTTGGCGGCCTGTATGCCCGCGATTCTGGCGATGGCAATCACGTCGCCCTTCTTGTGGCCCCCTGCGGCTATCAGTTCCAGCGTGGCCTTTGCCATGCGCACCCGCCCGCTGGCGGTGGCAACCCGCTGCGTAGATTGCTTCTCGCCGACGTCAACCATCTTGGCGTTGCCCTTGCTGTCCAAATGACTCAGTTTGCTCATAGTCTCTCTACCGCTCACGAATTCCGCATTATCCACGTTTCTTCGAGCGAGCTAAAGAGCAATGCTCAGCAGTGCTTTTAAAAATGCTGGCTAGACCATTGATCGGGAAGGCTTTTAGCGGCTAGCATTGGCCCCTTTTCGCGAAGATGGCCTGAAGATGTCTCAACTCCCCCACATAACCGTTGCCACTGTCGTAGAACGCGATGGCCGTTTCCTGATGGTGCAGGAGAACTCCGGGGGTCGACTCGTCTATAATCAGCCCGCCGGTCACGTCGAGGCAGGCGAGTCATTGCTTGAGGCGGCCCGGCGAGAGACGCTGGAAGAAACCGGCTGGCAGGTCGAGATACAGAAATTTCTTGGCATCTATCAATATACCTCACCCGAGAACGGTATAACGTATATTCGACACTGTTTCATCGCCCGCGCGATCGAGCCGCGCACGGAGTTGCCCTTGGATGCCGATATCGTTCAGGCGCTCTGGCTGACAGCACAAGAACTTGGGCAGCATGAGGCCGAGATGCGAAGCCCATTGGTACTGGAAGTCCTGCGGGACTATCTTAAAGGCGTAGCCTACCCGCTAGCGCTCATTGCCGCGTCGGCGCGGTAGAAGGACATCATGACGGATAAAGCAGCCCACCCTGAACCCCAGAACAGCAAAGTCATCGTCGGCATGTCGGGCGGCGTCGATTCGTCTGTGGCCGCCTACCTGCTGATCGAGCAGGGCTATCAGGTCGAAGGCCTGTTCATGAAGAACTGGGAGGAAGATGACGGCAGCGAATACTGTACGGCAAAGGAAGACCTTGCCGATGCGCAATCGGTGTGTGACAACTTGGGCATACCACTGCAAAGCGCGAACTTCTCCGCCGAGTACTGGGACAATGTCTTCGAGCACTTCCTCAAGGAGTATTCTGCCGGTCGTACGCCGAACCCGGACGTACTCTGCAATCGCGAGATCAAGTTCAAGGCCTTCCTGGAATACGCCAGCGAGCTTGGGGCCGACTATATCGCCACCGGGCACTATGTCAGAAAACAGGCAACTGGATCCGAAACTTTCCTGCTAAAAGGACTGGACAACAACAAGGACCAGAGCTACTTCCTCTGCGAGGTCGATGGCAGTTGCCTCGGCAGAAGCCTGTTCCCCGTCGGCGAGTTAGACAAATCCGAAGTGCGTGCTATAGCGGCCAAACTGGGCCTGAGCACCCACGACAAGAAGGACAGCACCGGAATCTGCTTCATCGGCGAGCGCAAATTCAAGGACTTCCTCGAGCAGTATCTTCCGGCACAGCCCGGCACCATCGAGACGGTCGATGGCGACACGATAGGCAAGCATAGCGGCTTGATGTTCTATACCTACGGCCAGCGTCAGGGCTTGGGTATCGGCGGATTGAGCGAGCATGACGAGGCGCCTTGGTATGTGGTGGACAAGGACCTGGATCGAAACGTCTTGCTAGTGGCTCAGGGCGCCGAACACGAGCTGCTCTACAGCAAGCGCCTCTTGGCCAGCTCCCCCGCCTGGGTCAATGCGGAGCCGGATCAATTACCACTTCGCTGCCACGCCAAGATCCGCTATCGCCAGCCAGATCAGGCCTGCCTGCTAAGCAAACTACCGAACGGGCAGCTACAGGTAGAATTCGAGCAGGACCAGCGTGCGGTAACGCCCGGGCAATACGCCGTGTTCTATCAGGACGAACGCTGCCTCGGAGGAGCAATCATTGAACAATTCTGTCGTTGAACTGACGCGCTGGGAATGGCAAACGGTAGCGCTGGCGTCAGTGGTCCAGTCGGCGGCCCTGGTAGCCAAACTCGCCGTGCACGGCAATGCCTCGCAGACCGAGTTGTTGGCGAGCGTGAACCCGCTGCTGGTATTAAGCCCACGTAGCGAGAGCGACGTCTACCCGAATCTAAGCCATCTGAACCTCGGGCTGCGCACGCTAGGCGATATTTTCGGCAGAGTGAGAGCGCCTGAGAACACGGACCTGGTTCGCTACACCTTGGGCATGCTCCTGCTCAGCAACAAGCTACAGGCTAGCGACGCCATGCAAGAGAAAATACGCAACAGCTTGATGTTAGTACAGCCCTTGCAACTGGTTCCGGAGAATGCGACGCCCTGGCGCATGGAGCAAACTTCGCAATCCGATGATCAATTGCGGCAGGAGCAGACATTCGAGCAGATTGCCGCCCTGTATCAGGATACAATTAGCACCCTCGACCATCGCATTCAGGTGCAGGGGCAGATGGACTATCTGCAGAATGACTTCGTAGCCAATCGCGTCCGGTCCCTGCTGCTGGCGGGTATTCGGTCCGCCGTGCTCTGGCGTCAGCTAGGCGGCAGGCGCTGGCGTCTGCTGTTCTACCGCAAGCGCGTGCAGGAGACCGCGAGCGAGATCAGGAAACGCCTTCTAGCTTCGATCTAGCGATGCGGCGACAGCCAACGAGACAACATAGACAAGCATAGGATTACTAAGGAAACCACAATGGCGAACGACACGGACAATTCACTACTAGCAATCTCCCCGCTAGATGGACGCTACAAGAATAAATGCGAAGACCTGGCGCCCTACTTCAGTGAATTTGCACTCATGCGCTATCGCGTGCTCGTCGAAGTAAAGTGGCTGCAGAAGCTGTCCGAGCACGATCAGATAGATGAGCTACAGGTCATCAGCGACAGAGGCCTGCAGTATCTCGATGATCTGATCGAAAATTTCTCTCTCGATGATGCGCAGCGCATCAAGGATATCGAGGCGACGACTAATCACGACGTAAAAGCTGTCGAGTACTTCATCAAAGAGAAGTTCGAAGATAACGCCGAGCTTAACGATCAACTCGAGTTCGTGCATTTCGCCTGCACCTCGGAAGACATCAACAACCTCGCCTACGCGTTAATGCTACGCGACGGGCGCGACAAAATCGTGATCCCTCAGATGCGGGCGATCGAGGCCCGACTGACAGAGCTGGCCGTGGAATTTGCAGAGCAACCCCTGCTATGCCGTACCCACGGTCAGCCGGCATCGCCTTCAACTGTCGGCAAGGAATTCGCCAACGTAGTACACAGGCTGCGGCGTCAGATCGCACAGGTCGAATCGAACGAGATCCTGGGCAAGATCAATGGCGCGGTGGGCAACTACAACGCCCATCTTAGCGCCTACCCCGACATCGACTGGCAGGCCAATGCGCAGGAATTCGTAGAGTCTCTGGGCCTGAGCTGGAACCCCTACACCACGCAGATCGAACCCCACGACTATATTGCCGAGGTTTTCGCAGCGCTGTGTCGCTTCAATACGATCCTGATCGACTTCGACAGGGACGTGTGGGCCTACATATCTCTGGGCTACTTCAAGCAGAAGACAGTTGCCGGTGAGGTAGGTTCTTCTACGATGCCGCACAAGGTCAACCCGATAGACTTCGAGAATTCGGAAGGCAACCTGGGAATCGCTAACGCGGTGATGGCCCACCTCGCCGAGAAGTTACCTATCTCTCGCTGGCAGCGCGACCTAACCGACTCAACCGTACTGCGAAATATCGGCACGGGTCTGGCGCATAGCCTGATCGCCTACCGCGCCACGATGAAGGGTGTCGGCAAGTTGCAACTGAATGCCGAGGCGATTGATGCAGACATCGACGCCTGCTGGGAGATCCTCGCGGAACCAATACAAACTGTTATGAGGAGATTCCGCATTGAGAAGCCCTACGAGAAACTCAAGGAACTGACCCGCGGTAAGCAGATCGATCAGGAGTCGGTGCAGGCGTTCGTGCAGAACCTCTCCATTCCCGATGATGCGAAGCGAGAACTGCTAGAGCTAACACCGCGCAGCTATCTGGGCAATGCCATCGAACAGGCGCGCTCTATTTGAGCAAGCTGCAGCTCAATCCTGAATTCCATGCCGCCGAATTCATGCGGCGACACTGGCAGCAAGAACCTGTCTTCCTGCCGCAGCTCGTCCCTGATTTTCGCGATGCCCTAAGCGCCGAAGAACTTGCGGGTCTGGCCTGCGAGGAACTGGCGGAGAGCCGCATCGTCAGAAATTCCGAAAAGCGCGACTGGCAGCTGCAGAATGGCCCCTTTCTGGAGTCGGACTTCACGCAGCTGCCATCGACGAACTGGACCCTGCTAGTCCAGGCCGTAGACCAATGGGTGGCGGAAGTCGCCGATATTCGCTCACTCTTCGACTTCATCCCCAACTGGCGCATCGACGATGTCATGGTGTCATTTGCCGCGCCCGGCGGCGGCGTGGGACCACATTATGACTATTATGATGTTTTCCTCTTGCAGGGCGCGGGCCAGCGCAGCTGGTCTGTTGGCGAGCGCTGCGAATCCAGCGCCGAACTGATTCAAGGCACGGACCTGCGCCTTCTAAAAGACTTTACAGAGAGCGCACGCTACGAGCTCCGTGCCGGCGATGCCCTGTACATACCCCCGCGCTATGCGCACTGGGGCGTGGCGAACAGCGACAGCCTCTGCTATTCGATCGGCTTCAGAGCACCCTCGATGGCGGAAATGATCGAGGGCTTCAGCGACTTCATCATCAGACAACAGGACCCCGCTGAACGCTATGAAGATGGCGCCATAGCCAACGATTCACGCAGCGGCGAGATCATACCGAGTCAGCTAAGTGCCAGCTTTGAGAAATTGAGCGCTGCGTTTTCTGAGAAAGAAAGTTTCGCGGCCTGGTTCGGCTGTTACGTGAGTCAAGCAAAATACCCGGAACTGATCGAGCCGCTGGAGCGAAAAGTAGCGCTGGACGATCTGCTGGCACGGCTCGATAGCGGGCAGACGCTGAGCAAGAACCCCAGCTCTCGCTTCGCGTTTATCGAATCCAGGAGCAGCGAATCGCTACTCTTCTTTGTCGATGGCGCCATGGCTGTGTTCCCCATTGCCCTGACCGGCCAGATCGCCGCACTGTGCGATGCTGCTGACATCAGCCGAGAAACGCCTGCTGGGCTATGCGATAGCTCAGAGCTTGTAGAGTTACTGCGCCGTCTGCTAAATCAGGGTAGTCTTCTGCTGACAGACTAATCCCACCCAGCCATACGCCGCGTCACAACATGCCCCTTCCCGCCATCCGAGATCTCCCCTACTGCGCCGACAGTGAGAAACTCATGCGTGCACTCGCGGGTTTCGAGATGCCAGCATTCCTGGATAGCGGCAACCATAGAGGGGCAGATGCCAAGAAAGACATCCTGGCCGCGGCACCGATTGCCTATCTCAGCATCGAAAATGGCCGCCTAGCCTGTTCCGAGAACGCCACAGGCCTCGTTACAGACTCATTAGAGAGCGATGAAATACTTAACAGTATCAGAGCACTAAGAGATGCCTTTCTTACCCTGCCTGAGGGTGCTAGCGGCGACGACCCCGACTCGCGTTATCGCGGTGCCATCTTGGCCTACCTGGGCTATCCCTCATTGCAGGGCCGATCAAAATTTATCCTCGGCGATGCCTTCGTAGGCGTCTACCTATGGACCGTAGTCGTCGATCATGCGCTTAAAACTTGCAGGCTATGTTTCCATCACAGCTGCGAGCCTGCCTACATCGAGCGCGTCAGCGAGACGATTGATCAAGCGCTAGCTCAACCGCTACCGACAACGGAGTTTCATCTTACATCAGCCTTCGAGAGTCTCTCCAGCTACGATAGCTATAGCGCGGCATTCTCGGCTATCGCCGAGCACATCGATCGCGGGGATTGCTACCAGGTAAATCTAACCCAGCGCTTCAAGGCCCACAGCACGGGTGATCCGCTCGCAGCCTATCTGCGCCTGCGCCGAGCCACGCAGGCGCCCTTCTCTGCCTATTTCAATTGGGGCGCCGGGGCGCTGTTGAGTCTATCCCCGGAGCGCTTCATTCGCTTACTCGGTAGCGAGGTACTCACGCAGCCGGTCAAAGGCACGCGGCCCCGTGGGGCTACGCCGCAGCAGGACAGGGAACTGGCGCGAGAGTTGGCGGCCAGCGAGAAGGACAAGGCCGAGAATCTGATGATCGTCGACCTATTGCGAAACGATCTCGGCCGCGTCTGCGAGACAGGAAGTATTCAAGCAAATCAGTTATTTGCTTTAGAGAGTTACAGCAACGTACATCATATGGTTAGCAGCATCACCGGCACCCTCGAGAATGGCTACGACGCCCTGGACTTACTGGCAAGCTGCTACCCGGGGGGCTCGATAACCGGCGCCCCCAAGCTCAGCGCCATGCAGATCATCGCCCAACTCGAGCAGGAAGCGCGACGGGCCTATTGCGGCACCGCCTTTTACCTGGGCCCCGAGGGCAGTCTCGACAGCAGTATTACCATTCGTAGCCTGCTCTGGTGCGCCGACGAACTGAGTTGCTGGGCAGGCGGCGGCATCGTCGCGGACTCCGACTGCGGGCAGGAATATCAGGAATGCTTCGACAAAGTAGGCAATATTTTCAGGGCCTTGCAAGACTAATCTAGCGTGGCGCTGGAATAAGCCTTGCGAGCTAGGGACTCAGCTCGCGCTCGCTGGCGGCGCAGAACTCGCGCCGCAGCTCCTCATAGCTCTCAACCGCAGGATACTGCGGAAACTCCTCGATCACATTGGCAGGCGCGCGGAATAAGATGCCCGCGTCTGCCTCCTCCAGCATGGTGGTGTCGTTATAGGAATCGCCGGAGGCGATCACGCGGAAGTTCAAGCCATGCAGTGCCTTCACCGATTGCCGCTTGGGGTCTTTCTGGCGAAGCTTGTAGTCGACTATCTTGCCCTTCTCGTCCGTGATCAGGCGGTGACAGAACAAGGTGGGAAAATCGAGCTGCCGCATCAAGGGCTGGGAAAATTCATAAAAAGTATCTGACAGAATAATGAGTTGAAAGCGTTCTTTGAGCCATTTTATAAACTCTGCCGCGCCCGGCATGGGCTCCATGGTTGAGATGACAGCCTGTATGTCCGGCAGGCCGAGATCGTGCTTATCTAGTATCGCCAGGCGCTGCTGCATCAATTCGTCGTAGTCCGGTATATCGCGGGTAGTAGCGCGCAACGCATCGATCCCTGTCTTCTCGGCGAAACCAATCCAAATCTCAGGTATCAGCACCCCTTCCAGGTCTAGGCAGGCAATTTCCATGACTCTCACTTCTCCTTACACTCAATACGATGTGGCAGGCGTGTCCACGCCGGTAACGACTCTCAGGCATCTCCCTTCGTCGGGAATTGCTGCGCCAATCTAGCAGAATTCAGTATGCCGGAACAGCGGCGGCGTAGATTACCCAGCTGTCTAATTACTAGATATTGATAAACTGGCTAAAAATTATCCAAGATTTAGTAGCGCTTGCAATTAGACAGTCTAAGTCCTTAGTTTTATTAGAGTTTTTCCACGTGGAACATCGTTATCGACCACAATTGCGATAAGCTTAATTCGACTGCCAAAAACCTCGGCAGTGCAGCGCCCGCTTTACCGCGCTGTCTAAATAGCCGAGAATGTGCTCCGCCTATGAACTGCGCCGCTCGGCCCGATAAATGACTACAGCTATGATCTCCGACGAAGCCCTATACGAACTCAACGCGCGCCTGATGGCCGCTGAGCCGAAGGATATTGTTCAGGAAGTCAGCAAGCTGTGGCCGAATCTTGCGATCTCCTTTAGCGGCGCGGAAGACGTGGCGCTGATCGAACTTGCCAGTAAGGTCATGGACAAGCCAGCGGTCTTCACCCTGGATACCGGCAGGCTGCACCCCCAGACCTACGAGTTTCTGGAGACCGTTCGCCAGCACTATTCGCTGCCCATCGAGTCGCTGCACCCGGATCCGGCGCGCCTTAGCGAGCTGGTGCGAAGCAAGGGGCTGTTCAGCTTCTATGAGGATGGACACGAGGAATGCTGCGCCATACGCAAGGTAGAACCCCTGCGCGCGAAGCTTGCGACGGTCGATGCCTGGATAACCGGCCAACGCCGCGATCAGAGCCCCACACGGGCCGACGTGGCCGTGGTCGAGCGCGACAAGGCCTTCTCCACCCCGGAACATCCGCTGATCAAGATCAACCCGCTGGCCAATTGGAGCTCCGCGGATGTCTGGAACTATATCCGCATGTTCGATGTGCCCTATAACAGCTTGCACGATGCCGGCTACATCAGCATCGGCTGCGAGCCCTGCACACGCCCGGTAGGCCCGAACCAGCACGAGCGCGAGGGCCGCTGGTGGTGGGAAGAGGCAACGATCAAGGAATGCGGCCTGCACCGCCCCGAGAACAAGGACTAAGCCCCCTAAGCCCTGCCCTCTACAGCAGCGGCAGCTCTATGCCCTCGACCAGGCTGTCCACCTCTGAGCGACTTTTGGCCCCCAGACTCCGCTGCACCAGGTCCCTGTCCAGATGGGGTGCAAACATCTCAATAAAATCATACATATAGCCACGCAAATAGCTGTTGCGCCGGAAGCCTATCTTGGTCGTGCTGGACTCGAATAGCGCCCTGGCATCGAGTGCTACCAGATCGGCGTCAATCTCGGCGTCGTAGGCCATACTCGCCACTATCCCCACCCCCAAACCCAAGCGCACATAGGTCTTTATCACATCCGCATCCGCCGCCGTTAGCACAACCCGCGGCTTGAGCCCCTGCGCATCGAAGGCCTCATCGAGTTTCGACCTGCCAGTGAAGCCGAAGGTGTAGGTCACGAGCGGAAAATTCGCTATTTTATCGAGACTTAGCGCAGCTTCCTGAGTCAGTGGATGATCTTTGGGCACCAGCACCGACCGATTCCAGCGGTAGCAAGGCAGCATCAAGAGATCGCGGTAGTGCTCGAGCGCCTCGGTGGCGATGGCAAAGTCGGCTACGGCGTCCGCCGCGGAGGCGGAGATCTGCGTGGGTGTGCCCTGATGCATATGAAGTGCCACATCCGGGTACTTGGCCATAAAGCGGCGAATCACGGGCGGCAGCACATAGCGGCACTGCGTATGGGTGGTCGCCAGAGAGAGCGAGCCCTGCTGCTCGCTGGCGTGCTCCTGGGCCAGGGACTGGATCTTCCGCACCTGCTGCAGAATCTCGCCACTGGTCTCGAGGATAGCCCGCCCTGCGGGCGTAATGTCGGCGAAGTGTTTGCCACGGCGGGTGAAGATCTGCACCCCCAGCTCCTCCTCCAGCAACCGAATCTGCTTGCTGAGCCCGGGTTGGGAGCTATACAGGTGTTGGGCGGCCTGTGACACATTGAGGTCGCGCTTGGCCACCTCCCAGATATAGCGCAGTTGATGCAGCTTCATGGTCTGTAAATTCCATTATAAGGGCCTGCTATATTATGCTTTTTAGTTATAAAAATATTCTTAAATATTCCTTTTCGAAATAGGCGCCAGCGTCTACCCTCGCTTTTTCTGCATTAGGAGTGGGCGTTGCAACTATGGACCTGATACTGCACATCTTGGCTGGCGCCGGGGTTGGCTTCGCCGTTGGGCTGACCGGTGTCGGTGGCGGCTCGCTGATGACGCCGCTATTGCTGCTATTCGGCTATCCCGCACCGATCGCCATCGGCACGGACTTGCTGTATGCGGCGATCACCAAGGCGGGCGGCGCCTTCTCCCACCACCGCGCCGGCAATGTCGACTGGCAGATCGTACGACGGCTCGCCTATGGCAGCGTGCCGACGGCTCTTGTCGTGCACGCGGTCATCGCCCAGGCCGATTTTCAAGATTCCGCTGGCTTCGAGCGACTACTCACATCCAGCTTAGGAGTGATGTTAATAGTCACCTCTATCATATTGATAGTACGTAATAAACTTCGAAAGAAATCGGTGCAGGAATCGCCCGAGATGGTGATGGGTTACATCCACAGGAATCGCTCACGCCTGACCTTTGTGATGGGTGTCGTACTGGGAGTCTGCGTCACCCTCACCTCGGTGGGGGCTGGCGCCTTTGCGGCGGCCATCCTGCTGACGATCTATTCCCAGACAGCGGCGGTGAAGATCATCGGTAGCGACATTGCCCACGCCGTCCCGCTAACCTTCATCGCGGGGCTGGGCTACCTGCTTGCAGGCTATGTCGACCTGAAGCTGCTGATGAGCCTGCTAATAGGCTCGCTGCCTGCCATTGCCCTTGGCTCGCACCTCAGCAATCGAGTGCCAGAGAAGGCGCTGCAGGGGTTGTTAATTCTGCTGCTATTTGGTCTAGGACTCTATTACAGTCTTTTGAATAATATACATTAACAAATAGTTATATCTATTTGTTATTAATATATTAATTATTGGATACGCCGTGAGGAACATGGCCGGTGGCAACGTGGTTTCGCGCCGATTCGCAGTGCCCCTCCTGATCGTCGAAGAACACATCGGCATCGAAGGCGCGCAGGAATTCGCCCTTCTCCAGGCCGCCGAGAAACAGCGACTCATCGATGCGGATATTCCAGGCGCGCAGCGTGCGCACCACGCGCTCGTGGGCCGGGGCGGCGCGGGCCGTCACCAGACAGGTGCGCAGCGGTGCCTCACCCGGCGGAAAGGCCATCTGTATCTGCTGCAGGGCGGCCAGAACAGGCTTGAAGGGGCCACCGCTTAGGGGTTCGTTCGCCGCCTCACGCTCATTCTGAGTAAATGCCTCCAAGCCTTTATTTTTATAAATCTTTTCGGAGTCGTCTGAGAACAGAACGGCGTCGCCATCGAAGGCTATCTTAAGCTTCTCATGGGGTACGACGCTGCGCTGTGACGGCAAGATGGTGGCCGCGGCAACGCCGAGTTCCAACGCCTGACGAACGTCCGCCCCATCGGTCGAGAGAAATAGATGGCTGTTGAACGCGGATATGTAGCGGTAGGGGCTGTCGCCACCGCTAAAGGCTGCCCGGCTGATATCCAGGCCATAGTGCTCAATGGAGTTGAAGATGCGCAGGCCGGTATCGGCACTGTTGCGCGACAGCAAGATAACCTGCACCGGCGACTGGTCCAGCAGCGCGTTGAGGCCGAGTAATTTCTGCACCAGCAAGAAGGCATCGCCAGGCTCTAGCGGCTGATCCTCCTTGGATATCTGATACTCCTGGTAGGCATCCAGCCCCTCCTCTTCGAAGACGCGGTGACTGTCCTCGAGATTGAATAGCGCGCGTGAGGAGATCGCGATTACCAGAGGGTCAATTTTTGCTTGGCTTACCATTGCGGGCTCGAGTTGCGGATTCACACTATGATAGTGCGCAGGCGCCTACTTTGCTATCGGCACGTAGCTTTCTGGTGATGTGACATATCCGTAGCAAAAAATAACGACGCGGCTGCTAGAATAGCGCCCGTTTGTTACGGGACAATGAAGCCTGCCCTGGCTGCGATGGAGAGCAAGATCAGTATCTTAGAAGCGAAACATGCAGACCGCATCGGCTTGTTATTGTCCGGTGGCGGCGCGCGGGCCGCCTATCAGGTCGGCGTACTCAGCGCCATCGCCCAGATGTTGCCAAAAAATGCCAGCAACCCCTTCCATATCATCTCGGGGACCTCGGCCGGTGCACTTAACGCCGCCTCGCTGGCCTGTCATGCACACCGCATTCGCACGGCGGTAGCACTGCTCGAATACGTGTGGAAGAACGTCAGCAGCGACCAGATCTATACACCGCAGTCGGGCAAGCTGTTCGGCAGTGCCTCCGCCATGCTGCTCTCTACCGTACGGACGAAGAAATCCGAAGCGCCACTGTCTCTGCTCGACAACTTCCCGCTTTCGGAATTACTGCAGCGCGTATTAAAACTCAATAGGATTCAAAGAAATATAGACCGCGGCTTGCTCGATGCATTAAGTATTACCGCCTCCGCCTATAGCACGGGAGAATCGGTTTCCTTCTACCAGGGGATCAAGGGACTGGAGGACTGGGAGGGCCCTCATCGCATCGGCCTTCGCAGTCAGATCGAACACTCCCATCTGATGGCCTCGGCGGCGCTGCCGGTGCTGTTTCCTGCCGTGAAGATCGGTAAGCAATACTTCGGCGACGGTTCGGTGCGCCAACTCGCCCCAACCTCTACGCCCATCCACCTCGGTGCCAGACGCCTGTTGGCGATCGGCGTGAGCGGTAACCGCATCAAGACGCCGCTGGAAGACAAGATGCCCGAGCCGCCCTCGCTATCCCAGATCCTCGGGCATATGCTGAACAGCGCATTCGTCGACACACTGGATAACGACCTCGATTTCCTGCGCGAGATGAACGGGGTCCTCGACCACGTCCCCAACCGACTTAGAGCTAACGGTAAATTGCGCGCGCAGAAGATTGAATTGCTTGAGATTTCACCTAGCAAGGAGCTGAATGTCCTAGCCAGCGAATACTACGACGAGTTGCCTAAGCAGATGGCCAAACACATCAAGCCCGACAGTTCCGGCACGCTGCTAAGCCTGGTGCTATTCGAGAAAGGGTTCTGCACGGCACTGTTGAAGCTTGGCGTAGAAGACGCCCTCGCCTACGAGCCTGAGATTCGGCACTTCTTTCGCCGCTAGCCGAGGGGCGTGTTACTCACTTGTGGGTCGCGGCGTATAGCAGGCGCCCGTGCCGGCGAGGCCACAATAGCCGCCAGGGTTCTTGGCGAGATACTGCTGGTGATAATCTTCCGCATAATAAAAATCAGTCAAGGCTTTGATTTCAGTCGTAATGCTGGAATAGCCCTTCTCCGCCAGCGCCTGCTGGTAGGCCTTCATACTGCGCTGGGCCTCTTCGAGTTGCGCGCCAGAACTGGTATAGATCGCGGAGCGATACTGGGTACCACTGTCGTTCCCCTGACGCATGCCCTGGGTCGGGTCGTGGGCTTCCCAGAACGCGGCGAGCAGGTCCTGAAAAGAAATGATCTCCGGTTCGAAGAACACCAGCACGGCCTCGGTATGACCCGTGCCGCCCGAGCAGACATCTTGATAGCTCGGGTTGCGTGTTAGACCACCGGCATAACCTGCCGCCGTGCTGTACACGCCCTTCAGTTCCCAGAACAGCCTCTCGGCACCCCAGAAACAACCCAGCCCGAAAACGGCCCTGTGCAAATGCTCCGGTACCGGTGCCACGAAACGATTGCCGGAGACGAAGTGCTCGGGCGCAGGACTAATTGCCTCCTCCCTATCGGGTATGGCGGATTGGGCATCGGGTAGGTCTAGGGATTTCTGTTTTAGTGTGAACAAGTCTTCAATCTCATCTGCAATTTGTACATTGAATGATACACTCTATCCCGGCAATCCGCCGCGGCTATTTTGGCCATGCGCCGCAAGCATGGCAATCAATATAAAGACTTAGGAAGTAAATATGAGCTCTGCCCTCATGCAGAACTACGGCGTCAGGGACCTCAAGTTCGAACGCGGCGAAGGATCCCACCTCTATACGGCCGAGGGCGACCGCTATCTAGACTTCGGCATGGGCATCGCCGTCAACAGCCTCGGCCATAGCAATCCACTACTCGTGGCCGCCCTGAATGAACAGGCGAACAAGCTCTGGCATACATCCAACCTCTATAATATCGAGCCAGGCGAACGCCTCGCGCAGAAGCTCGTCGACAATACCTTCGCCGATCGTGTCTTCTTCTGCAATTCCGGTACCGAGGCTATCGAGTGTGGCTTCAAGGCGATTCGTCGCTACTTTCATAGCAAGGGCCAGCCCGAGCGCAAGCGCATCATCTCGATGACAGGCGCCTTTCACGGGCGCAGCCTTGCCGCGATTGCCTCTGCAGCTAATCCGGCCCACTGCGAAGGGTTCCTGTATGGGGATAGCGGCTTCGATCAGGCCAGTCTCGGTGATATCGAATCGCTGCAGGCGCTGATCACAGAAAACACGGCGGCCGTCATCATCGAACCGGTCCAGGGTGAGGCCGGCATCACCGTCGTCGACCCCGAATTTCTCAAAGCTGTCAGGCATTTATGCGACACTCATAACATCTTACTCATGTTCGACGAGGTGCAGTGTGGGGTCGCTAGAACCGGCACGCTTTACGCTCATCAACAGATGGGCGTGACTCCGGACATTCTCGCCTCTGCCAAGGGACTGGGCGGAGGCTTTCCGATAGGTGCCTGCCTCACGACCGAGGCCGTTGCCGAAGCCCTGACGGCCGGATCCCACGGCAGCACATTCGGGGGTAACCCTCTCGCCACCGCGGTAGGAAATGCCGTCTTCGACAAGGTTAGCGACAAGCCCTTTCTTAAAAATGTCAGTAGCTTAGGCGAGTACTTTAAGTCTGAGCTAGAGAACCTGATCGACAGCCACCCTAAACTGCTCAAGGAAGTGCGCGGCATCGGGCTGATGCTCGGCCTGTATTGCCATACCGATGCCGGCCAACTGATCGCGCGCCTGCAGGCCAACAAATTGCTTGCAGTAAAGGCTGGCGCCAATAGCCTGCGCCTGTTACCCGCTTTGAACGTAGACCGCGTCGAGATAGACGCCGCCTTGGGTATACTCTCCAAGACACTGACTGAAATAGACAAAGCCTCGTCATGAACCTGACGCTGCCACTAATTGAAGAGGGAAATTATGCAAGCAACTAAACAACTACGATCGATGCTAGTAGCCCAGGGCTTACTACTTATCAGCCTCCTTCTGGGGACTACCGCCTCGGCGAACCCAGATCCGAAAACCGCGAACCTGACAAGACAGGCGGACGCCGTTCCACATTCCATTGAGACCGCTATGACCGAATCCAAATTGGCGAATAACGCCCCGATCACTCCCTTCGAGATCGCTATTCCCCAGAGCGCAATCGATGACCTGAGGCGAAGGCTCAGCACAACCCGCATGCCCGACCAGATCGCCGGAACGAGCTGGGAATACGGTACCGACTCCGGCTATCTAGCCGAGTTACTGGATTACTGGCAGAACGACTTCGATTGGCGCCAGCAAGAATCCGAGTTAAATCAATTCGATCAATACCAAACCGAGATCGATGGATTAGCAATGCACTTTATCCATCAGCGTTCCGAGAATCCGGATGCCATACCTCTCATGGTCGTGCATGGCTGGCCCGGGTCTGTCGCCGAGTTCACCAAGATAATTGGCCCGCTAACCGACCCGACTGCCCACGGCGGTTCGGCTACCGACTCCTTTCACATTATCGCGCCCTCCCTCCCTGGCTTTGGATTCTCGGAGCGTCCTAGCGAGCAGGGATACAGCCCTGAGAAGATGGCCCACATGCTAGCGGCGCTCATGGAGCGACTCGGCTATGAACGCTATGGGATCGCAGGCGGAGATTGGGGAGCGATCATCAACCGGCATATCGCCAATAATTACCCGGAACGATTGATAGGCCTGCATTCGAATATGGTTCTAGCCGGTCCGCCCGCCGACGAGACCCAGCGCGGGGACGTCACGGAGGCCGAGAACGCCCTGCGCAGCGAACGAACCCGTTATATGCAGAACGAAGTGGGCTATCAACAGATTCAAGGCACTAAACCACAAAGTTTAGGTTATGGATTAAATGACTCGCCCGCCGGCCTCGCCGCCTGGATCGTAGAGAAGTTTCACGGTTGGACCGATATGCCGCAGGGCGCCGATGGCTACCTCGACAACCACTTCAGTAAGGACGAGCTGCTAACGAATATTGCAATCTACTGGTTCACCGAGACCATCACCTCTTCCTCGCGCATCTACTATGAGAATGGCAAGACCCCAGCTGTGAAACCCATAGGCTACATCGACGTACCTACCGGCGTCGCCATCTACCCCGCGGAGATCTTTATCACGCCAAGGTCATGGGTGGCGGCCGCCTACGATCTTCGCCACTACGCGATGATGGAGCGTGGCGGACACTTTGCCGCACTGGAGCAGCCGGACAGCTACATAGGCGAGTTGAACACATTCTTCCGTTTACTACGCTAAAGCGCTGCCCTAGAGTAAACCCCTTTTGACCCAGCGATGATTACGCGCAACAGCTACCAGGACAATAATAATGAGCACAAATATTGAATCTCAAGCCAATGAAATGAGAGGCATTCTCGCCTGGATCGAGAAGTCTGGGAACAAGCTGCCGGACCCCGTCTTTATATTTCTCTATTGTATCGCTGCCGTCATCGCCATTAGCGTCGTCGCCGCCCTGACCGGCGTGTCCGCGGCTCACCCTACCCAGGTCGACGCGGCGGGTAACGCCGTGATGGTCAATGCCGAGAGCCTACTCTCCGCAGCAAATATTCAACGATTACTAGTAGATATGCCGGCAACCTTTACTGGATTCCATCCGCTGGGCTATGTCTTGGTCGTCATGCTAGGCGCAGGCGTTGCGGAGCGCTCAGGTTTGTTTGCCTCCGCCATGAGCGGCGCCGTATCAAAGGCACCCCTGTTCCTGCTTACCCCGGCGGTGGCGCTGATCGGCATGGTTGGCAATCTGGCAGCAGATGCCGCCTACGTAGTGCTCATACCGCTGGCTGGCGTTATCTTCGCTGCCGCCGGGCGCCACCCAATCGCGGGCATCGCCGCCGCCTTCGCGGGCGTATCCGGTGGATTCTCGGCAAACCTCCTGCCCGGTCAGCTAGATGCCCTGCTATTCGGCATCACCGAGGCAGCAGCGGAAACCATCATGCCCAGCTGGGATGCCAATATCGCCGGCAATGCCTACTTCATCATCGCCATGACCTTCGTGTTCCTGCCTTCTATCTGGTACGTCACGGACAAGATCATCGAACCGAGACTGCAACCTATCGCTCCCGGCGATGCCGAAAGCAGCACGGCTGGCGTCATCAAGGATCCCAGCACCACGCTCAGCAGTGACGAGCGCAAGGGCCTGGCACGGGCCGGCTACGCCTGCCTCGGCATCATCGCACTGTGGGTTTTCCTCACCATCGGCCCCGGCACGCCACTTATCAACGAAGATGCAAACCCCGAAGCCAGGCTCACGCCGATGTTCCAATCGCTGGTTGCCGGTTTCTTCTTTCTCTTCCTCGCCGCTGGCTGGGCCTATGGCAGCGCGGCCGGCTCGGTGAACAGTCACCGCGATATCGTAAAGATGATGAGCGACGCGATGGGTGACCTGGCCTATTACCTGGTCCTGGCCTTTACCGCCGCTCACTTCGTCGCCATGTTCAATTGGTCGAACCTCGGCCTCATCTTCGCGATCAAGGGTGCGGCCGTCCTGGAAGGCTCCAGCCTGCCCGACTCGATACTGATGGCACTGATTATTCTGTTTGGTGCAACGATCAATCTCTTCATCGGCTCGGCCAGCGCGAAATGGGCGCTACTCGCTCCAGTCCTCGTGCCCATGCTCATGCTCATCGGCATTAGCCCGGAGATGAGCACGGCCGCCTACCGTGTCGGTGATGGCGCAACCAATATCATCACGCCGCTTATGCCTTACTTCCCCCTAATCCTCGTCTTCTGCCAGCGCTGGCAGAAAGGCTTCGGCCTCGGCAGTCTGGCAGCCACCATGCTGCCCTATTCGGCGGCCCTGTTAGCGACGGGTCTTCTTCTGACGGTTATCTGGGTCATGCTGGGAATTCCTCTCGGGCCGAATGCCCCGGTTGAGTTTGTCTTGCAATAGAACCAGGTGAACAGGATTAGAAGCGATAGAATTAATCATGAAATTCAAAATTAGTAACAGGACTACACAATGAAGCGACTTCCATTGGCGCTCGCCGCCATCTGCGGGTTCGGCATCAGCCTTGCTGCACAGGCCCAGGAGATTGACTACCCGGACTCCTTCGACGAGCCAATGAAATTGTTTGACAGTGCCATGGGTGATTTCCACTTCCCCATCTCATCCGACAGCGAGCTGGCCCAGGCCTACTTCGATCAGGGTTTCCAGCTGATGTTTGCCTTCGCACCGGAAGATGCCGCGCGCTCGTTTCAGGCGTCTCACATCGCCGACCCCGATTGCGCGATCTGTTTCTGGGGCGAAGCTTGGAGCTGGGGTTCCTATCTGAACGGCGCCATGACTACGGCGAACGCGCCTCGGGCTTACGCCGCAATGCAACAGGCGGTTGCCAGGATAGATAACGGCAGCAGCAAGGAAGCCGACATGATCCGTGCGATTTCCGTGCGCTACATCGACGATTTCGATCCGGAGCAGCGCCGCGTACAGGATCAGGCCTATGCCGACGCGATGGGAACGCTGTCCGCCAACTATCCTGAGGACCTGAACATCGCAACGCTCTACGGCGACGCACTGTTCTTATTAGAGGAGCGGCGCGGCTACAGAGACCTGGAAGATCCCAACGTAATTCGCCTCCATGGCGTATTGCTTGGCGTGCTAGAGAAAGACATCCGGCACCCAGGCGCGTGTCACCTACTCGTGCACGCAACCGAGTCTACGCCCACACCCGAACTCGCCGCTCCCTGCGCGCGCTTCTTGGGCAATTCGATTCCCGGCGCGAGCCATATCAACCACATGCCGAGCCACACCTGGAACGAGATGGGTCTCTGGCACGACGCCGTGCGCTCCAATACGCTGGCCTGGCAGTCCGACCAGAAGGCAGCCGCAGGCGAAGGCTTCGCGATCTACCCAACACATAATCTCACTATGCTCTACTACGCCGCCGCCATGGGTGGCGAGAGTGCCGCTTCGATTCAGGCTGCCAAGGACCTGGCGAAACTGAATAACAACACTTCTATGCATAGCATGGCCCTGATTCGATTCGGCCGCTTCGACGAGGTTCTCGACATCACCGAGGCACCGACCGGCGAGGTGAATACAAGCATGTATGATTTCTCGCAGGCCTATGCCGCACTCAAGCTCGGCGATACCGAACAGGCCAGAGAGACGCTTAAGGCACTTAAGGAACTAACCGAGACCACCACCGCGCGATTCCGCTTCCACGCCGGGAAAGATATCGTGGGCACGCTCGCGGGCATACTCGAGGGAGAGATCGCCTGGACGGAAGGCAACATAGAGGCGGCTGCGGCAGCCTTCAGGCTCGCCACCGATTACTACGACAATCTGAATTATGACGAGCCCGAGCCGCTGCCCTTCTCGCCGCGACATTGGCTGGGCGCAGCTTACATGGAGCTGCAGGCCTACGACAGCGCGCTCGAGGTCTACCGACAAGACCTGAGCGAGCACCCGCATAACATCTGGTCTTTGTCTGGAATTCAGCAGGCGTTGGCACGGATGGGGGAATCCGACCCGGTAATCGACAAGGATCTGTACGAGGCCAAAAACTACGCCGACATCTGGCTGCCCAGCACCAAGTATTAATAAAGGGGACGGAGGGATTAAATATTAATCCCGCCGTCCCCTTTATTTCTCGTTAGAACTTAGCGCGCAGGATCTCCGGTGGCTCGCTGTCGGAGAAGTGCGGCTGTACCACGTAGATCTCCTCACCTACCGCGGTGCCCGTCGTGGACTGCCCCGGGTAACTCGCCATGCCGCTCAGCGTAGCTGTGCGCCAATTGTCTTCGCTTGTGTACTTCGTCGTGCGGCTGCGGTTGTTGGAGATTACCGCGAGACTGCCATCGGCTGCCCACACCAGACCATCCGCTCCGGTAGCAGGAAAGTCCAAGTCGATCACCGCCCAGCGCTGCGGGTTATCCACCGGCACGCGGATGAGCTGCTCCGTCGCCGGCGAGGCTAGAATCAAGATACCCGAGGGATGGTATTCGATGCCGTTCAGACCAAACTCCGAATCAACGCCCAGGTCTAGCAGCACGCTAGCGCGGTAGTAGCGATCGACTTTATAGACGATCTTCATTCGGCTATCGGTTACGAAAGCAGTGCCAGCAGGGGTAACCGTCACGTCGTTAGCAAAATGCGCAGAGTCTGCGGGACGATTCGGGATGCTCGCCGCCAGATCGATCAGGGCCAACTGTTCGCCGGTCGCGAGATCGAAGATGCCAAGTTCCGCAGCACCGTTCGGGCTGGTGGTATCCGAATTGGCGACCAGAAGCTGATCCCGCACCTCGTCGACCTCGATGCCGACCGACGCCTTCAGGTCGGGCGAGGTAATGGCGGGAAGCAGCCTGCCGCTCGAAGTGACCTCATAGATTGTACCGTCTGCTATCGAGCCGGTGAGAAAGCGATTCCGGCTCGTATCGTACTCGATGCCCTCGGGAACAAACCCGCCACGCTCCGCTACTATACGATCCGGCGCCAGTCCAGATGAAAGCCCATTAGCGCAACCTGTTAATGTGGCAAGCAGGAAAACTCCAGCGCAGACGCGATGATTCATTGTGTACTCCTCAGTGGTTGTGTGTGAGCCAACTATAATATGTGGCCTAGGGCGCCATTGTACTAAACTCCCGTCGCCCTAATACCTATCATTGGTCACAAGTTGTGTCGCCCATGCAGCCAATCAGTGCTTCCCGAATCGGGCTCGCTTTGCTTTAATCAGCTACCCGAATGGCCAGGGCCATCGAAACCCAGACAAGGAATACATTTTGAACCGGCACCGACGAAGCAGGAAGAAATTGGCCCAGATCACTGAACTGGCTAGCCTGCTTTTCTTTCTCGGGCTCCACAACCCTGCACTAGCCGCCAGCGCCGACGGCCCGGCCTACTCAGCAGCCTGGAATACGGTGATCGTTCTAATCGTATTCGCCGCTACAGTGGGTAGCGCCGTACTCAACTTCGCGGCGATCCGTCAGTGGGACCGGAACTGGGGGCTGGTTTCAGGGCTGCCTCTTCTCGGCTTGCTCATCTGGTGCGGCATCATCCTGCTAGGCAAATCCATCGATGGCAACAGCCACAGCCTTTGGCAGTTGGAAATCTTTGCCTGGGCCATGATCAATATGATCTACATGGTCACCGCGATGACCGCCAAGCGTATGTTCGCCAAGAAAGACGCTGAGAAGTCCCCCAAAGCCTGAAGCCAGCTAGCTCGCTTCGGTCGCTGCCGGAAAGTTGAGCTCCCAGTCGCTGTAACCCCCGTCCATGCTATAGGCATCATCAAAGCCCTGCTCGCTAAAATACGCCGCGGCAGACTGACTCATATTCCCGTGGTAGCAGTAGATTATCAGGGGTTTCTCGGGGTCGGCATTCTCGATGAATGTTTGTACGCTCGTGTTATCCAGATGCTGTGCCGCTTTTATATGACCCGCTCGGTACGACTGCTCATCCCGAATATCCACGATCTGCAGGCCGGTCTGCTCCGACTGCTCCAACATCGCGGCGGTCTCGTGTACATCAATTCGTTTAATCTCCATGCTTGTTTGGCCTCCGATGGCGTACTGGCTTCGGCAGGATGATAACAGCTAGCCCGGGGTTAATGTGCGAGACCCGAGTCATTTAGACAGCTAGACAGTCTAGATACTTAGTATATTTAGACAGCCTATTTAGACTGTTGACAGAACTATACTGTCTAATTATACTGCCTGAATTGAAGAACTGGGCGGGAAAGACATGCTAAATAGCAAGCAACTCATTGAAATAACGGGAATTTCTAGGGCAACACTGAATAATTACGTGGCCTTGGGCATACTCCCTGCCCCGGTAGTCAAGGCCCCAGGAGAGGACGAGGGCCGCGCTACGCGGCTCGGCTACTTCAGCGACGCTGCTGTCGAGCGCATTAAGCAGGTACAGCGCCTGAAGCGCGAGGGTATGAGTATGGCCCAGATCGCGCGCGAGCTCAGCGAGCCCCTGCCCGGCGAGCCCCAATTGATGGCCACCTCTTCTTCTGTGACGAAGGCCCCAGAATTTAGCGGGAAATCGTATCAAGATGGCCCCTCCTCAGACGCCTCACCAATTTCCTCGGATGCTGGGCAGGGATCGCCCGGCAAACTACAGTCAAGCAAGCTTACCCAGAACCTCAGCTTCGATGGCAGCATCGAAGACCTGCCTGGGCCTGCCTACATGGTAAATAACAACTTCGAGCTGATCTGGTGGAACAACCCCGCCCAGAACTCCTTCTTTAATCACAATCAGGACCTGCCCGGAGATCTGGGGTCTCGAAACCTGTTAAAGCTGCTTTTCAGCACCGAAATGGCTTCGGACATGCACCGCCTGCAAGACCTGCTACGCCCCCACCTGGCGGCAGGCATGAAGCGGCTGAACCAACAGGCACTGATGAAGGTCTACTCCGCCCTGGATGGGACGCAGCTGAGCACTCTGAAGGAGATCTACGACGAGGTAGAGCCGGTGGGCAAGGAACCCATGATTCACTACCCCGCCATGCTGGTCGATGGCGACGGAGAACTGGCTCCACACGATCTGTACATCTGCTTCTACCGCGAGGGCATCTTCTTCACTTACAGCCCGGTGGTTCTGGAGGACAACTATCTGCTGGAGTTTCTCAGCAAACGCAACCAGGTCATCAATGAGTTGCTTAAGAAACGCAAGCCCTATCTGACCGATGTCACCGTGATGGTCGCCGACCTGCAGAACTCGATTAAGATCTGCTCGGAGCTACCCGCGGAGGAATACTTCGAGCTCATCAATAATATCTGGCAAGAAAGCGCGCCGATCTTCCGCAAGTACTACGGTACCTACGGCAAACATGCCGGCGACGGCATGGTGTACTACTTCTTTCCCCAGCCAGATTGCGACTACAAGCAAAACGCCATTCAATGCGCCCTCGAACTACAAAAGATGATGAAGGGAATCACCCAGCAATGGCAGGCGCGCAAGGGTTGGTTTAGTGACATATTCCTCAACATCGGCTTAAACGAAGGCCAGGAATGGTTTGGTAGTTATCACGCCGGCGGGCATGTCGAATTTACCGTGCTCGGAGAGACCATCAACTACGCCTCGCGCATCAGCGACTTCGCGCGCAATGGGTCGGTATGGGCGACAAAGAATATGTTAAACCAGATTCCACAAGCGAACCGCGAGAAGATTAGCTTTGGCATTACGCGAACGACGCACAACAACGAATCGGTGTTCGTCACCGACACCTACTCCAGCATCGGCAGCCTCATCGATCACAATGCACAGCCGAATGACAAGTTCAAAGATATTGAGATGATCCCCATCACCGAGATACGCGGGATAGAGTAGCCAGCACCCATCAGCGTGCCACCCTAGAGCAGGAACATGCTCACCAGCAGGAAGCCGAACGCGGCGAAGGACGCACTAATCAGCGCGTAGGGTAATTGCGTTCTAACATGGTCTATATGGTCAGTAGCTGAGGCCATAGAGGCAACCACCGTCGTGTCGCTAATCGGCGAGGCATGGTCCCCGAAAACCGATCCGGAAAGAACGGCAGCCAGAAACAACGAGCTATTCAGGTCCAGCGATACCGCTATCTGCATGGCCAGGGGAATCATAATGGCAAAGGTTCCCCAGCTGGAGCCGATCGCAAACGCAATAAAACCGGATATGATGAACAGCAAGGGCAGCAGCAGGGCCAGAGGAATGCTCTGCTGCACCAGCTGCGCAACATAAGCCCCCGTCCCCAATAGATTCGCGACATCGCCCAGGGCCAGCGCGAACAGCAGGATCAAGGTAACGGGCAGCAAGCCCCCTGCTCCCTTGAGGAAAACCTGCATCAATTCTTCCACGCTGGATCGCTTCTGCTGCAACACGAGAATCCACGAAGTAAGTAGCGCCCCGAGCACGGCCCACAGCACCGAGGTAGAGCCAGACCCTGCGCTAATATCCCCTTCGCCGGTGACATACAAGCCCAGTGGCATCGCCACAACCATGACGGCTATCGGCACGATCATGAAGCGCGCCTTGTCGCTCTCGTCGCGCTCAACCTGCGGGGAGAGAATCGAAGGGTCTACCATAGGCGTGGCGTTAGGCCAGAGCAGTTCGCCACCACGTGTTCTCGCCTGGGCATTCTTCATCGGGCCGATATCCAAGCCACGCGAAATCGCGAAGCCGCAGAAGAGAATCACCGCGATCGGATAGAGGTTAAACGGTATCGCGTAGATAAAGACGTCGATCGGGTTCTCAGCTACGGAGGAACCGAGCAGGCTGATTATGACCGCACCCCAGGCATTCAAGGGAATCAACACGCACACCGGCGCGGACGTAGAGTCGATGATATAGGCCAGTCTCTCGCGCGCGATCTTGTAACGATCAAACAGGGGGCGCGAGATGGCGCCCGCAATCAAGAGCGTAATATTCGATTCGATGAACACGACGATGCCGGTACCGAACGCCAGCCATTCTGCACGCCGCCCGTTGTTTACCCAGTTCCTATGCTCCAGCAGGTGGATAAAGCCACGCACACCCCCTACTCGCTCGATCGTCCCAATCAGGCCACCGATGATAAGCGTGAACATGAGTACGCGGGTATCGCCGGCGTCGGAGAACACGTTCACTACGCCGTCGAGAGCGAGGGCGATGCCTGCGATGGGATTGACCGACTCCAGCAGGCAGAAGCCTATCCAGATGCCCACGCTAAGCGAGAGGATGACCTGTCGAGTAACGATAGCGAGCAGGATTGCTAAAAGCGGAGGTATTACGGACGTCCAATTGGCTTCGTACATGTCTGGTATCGGCCCCTGTCACCGCCGCCTATCGCTGCACTCTGATGAGGCAGTATAGGCAATCCGGCGCTCAGGCGAAACCATAGCCTCCAAAACGATTCTAGAGTCAGTACCGGCTCTGGCTAGCTGTGATGATGAGAAGGAGTCAGGCAATAAAAAGCCGGCCATATGGATATAAGCCGGCTTCGGGTAAACCGTTTCTTGCTAGGTAGCGACTCGTCGTGAGCGAATCGATTCTATAACACTCAAGCTCTGGAACTCGTCGGCGCGGATATCGTATTTCGCAATCTTCTTGTTCAGGGTCGAGGGAGGCACATTAAGGAGTTTCGCCGCGTTACGCTGCATGCCATTACTGGCGCGCAAGGCCTCGGTGATGCGCAGCTTCTCGATATTGCCGAGAATCTCATCTAGCGTGTTTATGTTCTTGAGCGTGAGTACCGACAGAAGTATCTTCAAACGCAGCGATGCCCAGAAGATATTGCCATTGGTCTGCAGCAGCATGACGAAGAGGAAGAACATTGTCGCCAGCGGTAGGGAAATCGCAGTGGATGAGTCGAAACCAGCCAGTCTGAACAAGATCACGCAAGCGACCACCGTGAATATTGGGCCGAATGCTAACAGGTTAACCTTGCAGCGATTGCGTACCTCATAGCTATTATTCGCAATTAGATTCACAGCAAGCACGCCGAGAATTGCCAGCACATTAACAGCAAGATAAACCTGTATCACCCAGTAGTACTCACCAGGCGTGGTAACCGCTGTCCATTGCAGAAATTTAACTCCCGCAATTAGATACCCGCCGAGATGGGCCAGTGAGAGTGACGAGGCCATTCCGTACAGGGCGATTTTAGTCGCGGTAAGATATCTGAACTCAGTTAGTGCTAATGCCAGAATAAGAATCGCAGGGAAGATAAAATAAAGTGTATTCATATAGATATGAATAAACATTACACTTAAATGCTCAGCAGGCAGATAGGTAAAGTAAGCAAGAAACTCAGACACATTCTGCAGCAGGAATAAGGTACACACGACGACGAAACTCTGGGCGATCTTGCTCTTAATACTGACGTTAAAGAGAATCGCCAGCTTCAGCAAAATACCAATCAGCGCAAACCCGCCTAGGTAGACCAGTGCATCTTGTTCCATCATGCTCTATTGCCCTGAATAATCGTGGGAGATTAGGATACTAACCAGATTTCCCACCGATTTCCAGAGCAATTTAGCTAAATGTGAACAAAGTCCGTTTAGAGAGAAAGTCCTACAAAAGACGCTACGATACCACTGCCGGTCGTACCCATCAGCATCTTGGATCCTGGCTGCAATCGGCCCTGTTTCTTCATCATGTCATAGCACACAGGAACGGTAGCAGACGCCAGATTGCCAAGCTTCGGGTAGGTGGCGATGGCCTTATCCTTATCGATACCCACGATTTCCAGCGACTTCTGAAACGGCTTCTCGCCCACCTGGTGAGGGATAAACAGATCTACGTCATCGGAACTCCAATTCAACTGCTTATAGGTAGGCCCAATAAGCTCCTTAACCAATTTCAGGGTGACTGCACTAATTCGGCCCATGTCCATGTTAAACGTGACATTTTGACCATCAGAATGGTTGTAAAAGCAAAGCCCGTGATGGCGGCTTATTGAGCTGCAGCGAATGTGATTTATACCCTTTCCGTCGTCCGCAGGACCAAGCACCATAGCACCGCCGGCATCGCCTATCGTGAATGCGCCAATGTGGTTCTTTATATCCGCATCGGTCAGTTTTCCTGTCTTGAATTGATCGGCAACCATGCGCGTAAGCTTGCTGGACAGCTCAGCTGTAACCACCAGAACATGAGATAGCTCACCAGACTTGATAAAAGTATTGGCAACTTGCAGGCCACTGGTGAAGCCATGGCAGGCGTTTGCTACGTCGAAGCAGATGGACGGCGTCAGGCCCAGCGCACTGGAGATGATATGTGCAGTTGCAGGCTCGGGGCAGTCTCGCTCGATACCACAGTAAATAACCGCATCAATCTCATGATACTGCAAGCCAGACTCGGCTATCGCACGCTCGGCCGCCGGTATGGCTAGCTCGGACGGCTTCATGTTCACGGGCGCCTGGCGCACCTCCGTGATGCCTAGCGATTTCTCCACCAATGCGGTGTCTTCCAGTTTAGCCTCGGCCAGAATGTCTCTGGTTAAGACCGCATTTTTAGCCAGCTCTGAGCCAACTGAGTAGATATGAGATTTGAGCATGATTACTTCCTTTGGTTTTGGAACGTAGAGAAAATGAGTACCTGCGTATCATTCTAGAGAAAAATCCTTACGTAAAACATCGATTTAGAAAGCGATTTCATTAATGAAATCTGCACAATTAGCTGATCTCGCAACGCAAATGCGAGAACGAAGTGACGATTTGTAGGAATATTCAGAAGATTTTGTAGGAATAATCCAATGCGGCGACGGCAAGCTGCCCACGGCGAGCGCAAGGAATTAGTTGCTGATTCCTGCAAAACAGATGAGAACCCTTCTCGTTAAAAATATTCATTCCAAAATTTCTCCCCAGATGTAATTTCCCAATGGCGCTTACCGCATAACAATCAACAGCTTAAGAAAAGCCTTGGCAGGCACCGAATTAGCGCATAGCTGAGCAAGATCCTGATTACAGCCGCCGCGCTCGCGCTATGCAAGCTGAATAGTGGGTATCCACACGCCCCGGCAAGGCTACGCACATTGCATAGCTGGCGCTTCCCGAAAAACAGCGACAGGCGAATAGCCGCTCATTCTTCCTGCAATTCATCCACTGAGAATTGCAAAATAAGTTCGCCGACGCTGTCGATTACCGCAAGTTTCGAAGAATCTGGGCGCTGCGCGGCAGAAATTGAATGCCATTTTACAAGCGCCACGGAGTTCTATAGTCTAAAATCCCGCCATTCTAGTAATGCGCAGATACAACAATTCGGGCTGAAATTGCGCATTTGGGGCTGATAGATGGAACAGATGCAGATTCTGGGGCTTGTTGCCCTGCTTGCAGGATTGGCCAAGATGGCTATCCTGTCCTTCTCTCAAACCGAGAACAAACTCACCTCCGTCTTTGCGCTGGTCTGCATCAGCATGGTGTTGATGAATGCCTTCGAGTTCCTGGTCGCATTCACCTACTCTCGAGACCCGAATCTCGCCACCCTCCTGCTCCATGCCGAAATGCTGAGCATTATGCTGCTCGCTTTCTGCCTGCTGCTCTTTAGCCTTACAGTCACCGAGCTTCGCTACATTAAGCCGCTGGCTACCCTGTTTGGCTTCTGGGCGCTGCTGTGTGCCTGCCTGCTGGTCAGCGGCCAATTGGTCTTAGGCTACGAGGCAGCCGGCTATTCGCTAATCTCTATTCCGGCTGCTTACTACTCCGTATTTAACGCATTCGCCTTCGCGGCCTTCAATGTCGTGCTCTTCACACTGATCTATTCTTCGATCAGGAGCGCCGGCGAGGTGCGCACGAGAAGCCGCCAGATACTCATCGCCATATCACCTATTTACCTGATTATCCTATTCGTGCAGTTAACCAGGCTTATGGGGTTCAACTCTTCTACTGCGGTCGCGATGCCAATCGCCACGACATTCTTCGTCGCCATGATGGTGCTCTATCAATCGGGCCGCATCGTAGTCTTCAAGATCAAGTGGACGGTGCTATGGAAACTGGCCACGCAGATGCGCGACGTGAAGCTGAGCGACTGGGTTGGTCTGGTGGAGGAGGAATTGGTTAAGGAGTCGATGCGGGTTAGTGGTAATAATCAGTCGGAGGCGGCGAAGCTGATAAAGAGTAATCAGAGTACGGTGGGGAGGAAGTTTAAGAAGTATGGGGGTGGGGAGTTGCGGTAGGTATGGTTCTGTGAGGATCTGGGACGGGGTGGAATTGGTGGTATACGGTGCATTTGGCCCAGCTTAAGTTGTCAAATTGTTAGTGTCCCTACTTCTGTTCCTGGATGGCGACCTAATGAAAGGCCTAGTTCTAGGTGGTTGGCAGAATTTGAATATAGGCGATTGCTAGAGAAGTCGAATAAAGCTCGAACGCGACTTAGATGGACAGATAGTGAATGGACAATTGCCTGCTCCGACTATGAACAGATAGCAAATATAACAACAGCGGCATTCCCAATGGCTGACTGCGTGCACTACTTGGAGTACTGCCAATAACTGTATAATTTAATTTCTTAATATGATATGCAGTGGTCGTTTGTGTTTAACTTATAACTGCCATCAAGCTTTGCTCTTATCTGTATATGACCCATGCTCGAATCTATCACATTTCTGTCTCTTGCTATTGACGACATTTCCCGCTCTACCATCCTGTCCCGTCTAATCTTCTTTTTACTTTCTGACTTTTTAGTGACAACAAATTCCCCTGCCAATTTAGCAATTCTTTCAGTATCAGTTGGCTTAGGTAGTTTATGAGATGAAAACGGGGTTGTGATGGCAAGCGGTTTTTCGATTAGCAACTCCTCCCAAACTTTAGCATTGTGGCCGTTTTCGCTGCCGTGGTGGGCTACTTTAAAAACATTGGATTTTGACAATCCTTGGCGCTTAAATACGCCGCTTCCAACAACAGCACTCCAACCAGTATTTACATTTCCAGAATCCTCTAAATCGGACCCTAATAGCGCGGAAAAGGATCCAAAAGTGAAGTGCGTAGCCACGGCATTAAAGTTAGGACCTCTTGGAAAAATTCGCTTTCGGGCACTACGAGTCCCTAGCTTAGGTAACAAGTACTGAAATTCTATTGAGGAAAGTAGTGTCGCTTGTGAGCTCGGTGATAATGCCACCAACTTGCTAGCATTATCTGTGGGGACATTAAATAGATATGTATTGGAAGTTGTAGGGATAATTCGGGAATAATTCTGCTGATTATAAATAAAATCAACTATTTTTCGGAATTCACCGATCCCTTTGTCTGTTCGTGCCAGATCCCTCTGGTATAAACAAGCCAAACTAATTGCTTCCTCTTGCTGAAGGGCCGCTGAGATAAATATCGCTGCTTGCGCACACTCCTGAAATAACTGTGATGCGCCTTTAATATGATCTCCATGCCAATGAGTAACCAATAATCCGGTAACCTGCGTGCTTACATCAACTCCAATTCTATCCAGATATTCAAGTGCAACTGGCTTCTTACTCTCGGCCATACAGCTGTCTATGATAAACCATTGCCCATTCCCGTAATGAATTACTACACACTCACCCACTCCTGGACCGAAGAGGGATATTTCTGCGCTATCAGAATCAGGCGTGGTTAGATCTATATTGCTCAAAATTTGCCACGTAGCTTTTCGCTAATTCTTGTGCTGATTCGAGCTCTGAATCAGACCATTTCGCCAATCGCCTAAATCTAATCTTCGAAAACCTTTCTTTAGGATAGTTTCGCCCAGTTCGATATCCAATATGCCAAAAAAATAGGGCTCCAACCTCAATCAAGCTTTGATCTTGTTCTTCAATTTCTTCAAGTGCTAAAGTAACTTCCTCATCTGAATTTTCTTCATTAGTATAGTCTTCAAGCCTTACCCGAATTTCAGTGTCGTTACATCCTAAAACCACCCCGTACCAGACTTGTTTAATTTCCTCGACATGGGGGGCTTTGTTCGGGCCAAATGACCTCGGAATCATTTTAGGTCTATACGTGGTGCTTCTTGAATAATCCTGATTTGTATAACCTTCCTGATCAACGTTAGCACCTGCAGTTTCAGGGTAAGCAGTTTGAGATACAGGATTCACTAACTCTTCTTGAAAGAATAAATCTGTTTCATCTTTTAAGTATCGCTCGTATGTACTCATAACTAGTCTTCCAAATGGGATTTCATAATCGTATTAATAATAACCTCAGACAATTCAAGAGAGTCTTCCCAAGCATCTTCAACAACAGACACCATTTCACTTGCAGTTCCATCCTGCAAATCTATGTGGCTGTTTATACTAAAAAGAATGGTGCCTATTGATTTGGCGGTAATTCCTGCACGAACAACGCCGCTATGGGTGTCGGGGCGTGGCAATTCCATTTTCAACGAATTGAGACCAATTTTGGATTTTTCATCATCACCAAAATCGTCTAAATAGGGAGCGGCTTTTTTCCAAAGCTCAGTGGGTGCTAGCTCTAAACCAAATTTTAACCAATCCGACTTATCAGGAATCTTAAGTGTCTGGGAATAATTTAACCCTATCTGTTGAACCGGTGTATGACTCAAAATTGAGAATGTGCCGGTAACTAAATCTTTTAGGGCTAAATGATTGCTTTTTAGAGTCGAACGATAGATTAACCGATTCTCCAAAACCTCCAAAAGACATTCACTCGGAAGCTCTACGCGGCTAAGGTCTGGTATATTGATGACTTCAGAACTAAGATAATCCCACTTCTCTATCAGTTCATGCCTTATGAACCACTCTGGGTGGAATATTTTGGGATTAAAATTACCCACGAGGACTATAGAAGCCTCTTCTTGCTCTACTACCCACCTGCTCATAATATACCTAACTCTAAATAAGGCTTAACGCCTTTCTCCAGATCGCGGCTGTAACGCTTTTAAACTAGACAATCAAATTAGCGGCCGCAAGTCTAACATTATTAGTGAGATAAGCCTTCTTATGGTGATCATATATTGATACATAACATTCGAAATTCAAGTGTCTACATAATGTCTACATAGATACAGCTATAGAAGTAAAAGACACATAACCCATTGATTTACTTGGTGCCCGGGGCCGGAATCGAACCGGCACGGTGTTGCCACCGAGGGATTTTAAGTCCC